>Ga0307516_10001524_pt1 | contig 31924 bp, 34 predicted proteins | sample 19_EM_MG_FD_203310 | JGI IMG/M metagenome (GOLD analysis project Ga0307516, IMG submission 203310) | Populus trichocarpa ectomycorrhiza microbial communities from riparian zone in the Pacific Northwest, United States - 19_EM | ecosystem: Host-associated > Plants > Roots > Unclassified | place...
CATTAATGATTGTTTCGGGCCCGTTACTAGGGTACATGTTCGCCTCTTAACCCTCGAGACTGCTCATCAAAACTGTCCACCTATGGGTTATGACCCCTGAAAAAGGTATGGGTTATGGGGTATAGGCAAGGTATGGGTTTTTTGCTAATTTTCACGGGAACCAACTTGGTGGACCCCGAAAACCTATGGGGTATGGCAGAGTATGGGTTATCAGGCATATGGGTTATGACAGAGTCGACTGTACTATGTACCTAAACTAGTTATATATGTACGAGGATAATAGAAATATGAAACATGTACCTAGAATGTAAACGACAAAGGGGAAAACCTAGAAAAGGAAAGGTGCGGGCAATGCATCACGCACGCTCGCATCAATCACAAATTCCAACACAGGCTCCTGTCGGCTAGAGCAGTTTGCTATATGTTACTATGAGGAAAGTTAGTTTGCTATGACGTGCTGTGAGAAAAATCAGAGTTTGCTGATGCAGGGTAGGAAGTGATCATGACTGGTAGTAATTTCATTTGTTTCTTGGTAGATTATGATTATTACATGCCTGACGAGCCACTGCTGGACCCTGCGTCTTATAATTCATCTTGCATGCATTATGATATGTTTTTCAAATTTCGAGAGAGCTTCCGCTGTCACAGCGGAAGCTGACTGTTCCGCTTCCCCTGCCACTCGTCGCTGGCCTGCGGTCGGCTCCTCGTGGCTTTTCGTGGTGCCCACTCCTCAACTCAAATCTTCCCTTATTTGAATGAATTTCAGGCTTTTGAATCTTGATCGCACGGTTTCGTAGTACACCAGCGTGGAGGGGTCACGAAATAGCGGCTTACACATAACGTACAAACTTGCCGCACTGAGCGATTCTCATCACTAATAAGGAAGGTCTGCCTACTGAGCGGGGTCCGCCCATGACACTAGTACTGTTATCTATCTAGTGCATCAAGAGCCCCAGGCCCTTAATGATGTTCGGTAACACTCCTCTCGATCGCTTCATCGTAAACGAAGGCGACCAGTGTCTCTCCTCTCATACTTATCAGTTACTTACAAAGAACATGAGTTCCTATCGTCTTAACTCTTAAGCTTGGCGTTCGTTGCAACTCTTTAAGGTGACGAAAAACGTGATTGATCATCCACAAATCAAAAACCGGGAGTCACTGCAATCGTGTGAGAATGGACTCGGACTCGGAGCAACAGACATGAAGGACTTGCCAGTCAGTAGATATCTATTACTGACGAGCTTGGGTAATGTATATATGCACGAACTCCATGTTTTCTGGCTGCAAGTCCGTGCAGGTGAGGATACTTACCATATATGTCGGCGAGTCAAGAGAAATCAAGTGTCGAGAGAATAGAATATGATAAAGGGTGATAGTAACGAACAACCAAGGGGAAAAAGGAAAAAGAGAGGGATATTACACGTATCATCAAGCTTTTGTATCCAAAGTCACAGGAGAAGGTAGCCGTTTTCAACCCCTCCCCTTCCCCTCACCCATCCATACTGAACAGATCGTCATCATCATTGCTCGTGACCACCGGCCCGCTCAACGGGCTCAGCGGCTGTGTATACCTTCCCCCACTCACATTCCTCGACAGCCCAGGCGGGCTCATCGTCATCCCTGCCCCAACCCCTACAGCCCCTGTCGCAGCCCCAGCCCCAACCCCTACATTCCCAGCACCACCACCCGTACGTGACGCAGTAGCAGCAGAATACGAAAGCCGCGAAAACAGCGTATCCAACCCTCCCGCCGCATTCCCAGGCGGCGACGACGGCGCCTTCCATCCTCCATACGGTCCACTACTCGGCACGCCTCCCATCTGCATCGCCCCCTTCCCTCCTACCACAGCCGCAGCCGCAGCCGTAGTCGCAGTAGTCGGCGTCGTCCCTGCATCACCCGCCTCTGCCCTCAATCCAGGTGGCGTTCCGAACACACCTCCCGAAGCTGGTGATCCAAGCACAGGAGGCGGCGGGAGCGCATGGATTCTCGAGTACCCAGCCGCAAGCCCCTGTGGGAGACTCTGCCCGGGCGCATGGGACTGCAATGCGCGTGTACTCGGAGAAAGGAGGTGCGTCCCCCGGTGAGGGTCGTTGTCCATCACCACTCCACCAGACCCCAACCCGTTGTTCACCGCACCACTGTTGCCAGCAGAAGGGATGTGGGAGGGTATAGGGCGGGATGCCTGGGGATAGAGATCATGATGGGGCTGCTGCTGCGTCAAGTCGAACGGCGAGGGCGTAGCGCGGTACGTATGAGACGCATTGGTATGTGGGTTGATGTGAGTGTGGACGTTAGCCGAAGGGTTAGGGCCGAGACCGCCACTGCCGCCAGTAGTTAGGAGAGAGGGACTATTGTTGGAGAATGCTGAAGATGTGTTTAAGGTCCCACTATAGATTGGTCCACTAGGATTCCGCACCCCACCACGACCCAGACCTCCGATCCCAAGACCAAGTTGTTGGGCCTGTTGAGCCTTGGCATTGAGGTAGTGCGAGTGAAGGCCGGGGAGGAAAGCGGCGCTAGCATTGCTGGGACTAAGACCCATCATCCCACCACCTGTACTCCCTAGACTCATACTCAACGCCATATCCTCCGCGGTCCCTTGATTAATAGACAGGGGGTCGAACCGGGTCGTGAATGACGAAGATGGGGTAGCACGGTGCGCCGGTGGAGACGCAGGAATGGCTGAATTGTCCGCCCAAATCGACTTGATGTCCCCCAGAAGCGATGGAGCCGGAACCGACCGGGAATAACGATGCCCTAGGGCCTCAGACCCCAAAGCAGCGTTGTTGCTTAGTTCCCTATCGGTCCCTCCCAGTCCAGCAACATCCAGCACCGTAGCCGATGGCGGCTGCCCAGAGTTGCTCCTCGACATCCTTCTCGTCCTTTCCTCGGGCGTGAGCAAATCTGTCAGCGAATTCGGCAAAAACCCCTCCAACTCCCCGTCTTCAACGGCATTGTCGTCAATCAAATCATAGTTATGACTCCCGTTCGTCCGTGGCGCCATCCCACCCAAACTTCCTGCTATTTCACCTCGTCCCGCTCCTCCCCACCTGCGGCTGTTCATCATCGACAATGCGTTCAAACTCGACGCAATTCCGCCAGTGTTGGTATACGAACCACCGGACAAGATGCCAGAATGTGCACCTGGAGCAGAGAAAGGCGAGCTTGGGATATAGTTGGCTCCTGGGGATCCTGAGACTCCATTGACGTGGTGCGGGGAAGTGCCTGGTGCACCGTTCGGGTTAAGACGTGATGAGCTGAGGGAGCTGCCGGTCGGTGGGGAGCCAATGGGGCCAAAGTCGAATTTTGGTTTCGTCGGGGTGGTGGCCGTGCGGGGAGCAGAGGTCGGCAGAGGGCCTGGTGATGCAGTAGATTTTGGTTTGGGGTGGTCAGAATCTGGAGTAGTATCCTCGGAAGACGCCATAACGTCCACAGTTATAGTGGTCATGTTGTCCTGAGAATCTGGTTTTCCCTGTGCTGGGGCGGTGGGTAGACGACCTGCACCTTCCAGATCATCGAGGTCGCCAAACGATGCGAGAGGGGGTGCAGGCGCTGACGGGGACAAAGTAGCTTGCATCATTGGCGGACGGCTGTTCGGTGCGGCTGTTGGGCTCAACATTCTCGTCGGGGCTGTTGAACCGGTTCCGAGCAGATTATTTCGGTTTGTCGTGTTCGGAGCAACAGATGGGTTACCATCCCGCCTTGTATTAGTTCGCCCTCCCTTACCCCCTCGGTCGGGCTTCTCACTGCGATCGGCGAGCTGAGCGGCCTTCTTGTTCTTGCGATCCATGGCCATGGTCTGACCGGGTAAGATGTGTGCTAGCGCGCACTTGTGACCAAATTTGCACGTCCCCTTAACGAACCACGCGCATGTCTCTTTTTGTCCCCCTGGTTCGACAAGATTGTGGGAGAAGGGGCAGGATGATCCGGCGGTACATCCGCCTACTTTGAAGAATTTACAAGGTACATGCGAGAGATCCTTCGCTGCATAAAACCGAAGACAGTCAAGACGAATTCGTTACATAGAGGTTTTTAAAAGAGGAGACGAACACTTAGAAGAGGAAGGTGCTGACGGTTTCTGTTTTGCGCCTCCTCGATCTCGTTCTGGATCCCTGTCTCTGTCTTGCTCCTTTTCCTCGGAATGTGGCGGTTCTGGGGTTTTCATGACCTGCGAATGCTGGGTCCGATGGAGTTGAAGGAGGAATGGTGGTGGCAGACGAGGGACTGTCGGTGGCACGAACAGTCCTCAGAAGGCCGAGAAAAGATTTCCCTGCACAACTGCCCACACGTGCAGTTACGTAAGCCATTTTTAGCGCCTTAATAAGCGCGAAAACGTCGTGAACGAATTCGAAGACACTGGCGGCGTTAAACGTCAAGCCCGTCCGAAATAGGTGCAATATCTTCAACGCGGGAGGACGGGTAAATCTGAGCCTCGATCCGCGTATGATCAGTGGCAGCTAAACCAACAGTACCGTAGCTTCACCTGAGGTCAGTATGATGTCTCCTCCATTCTTGGTGACCAATAACCTCCCCTTCCTGAAAGGCGACACCAGCATCCAATTGAGTTTCATCCATTGCGGTATCCTTGCAGGCACTCATGCAAGTGCACCATCCTTTTTCCACCGCGAAGCTGGCTCTGACGGCAAGTTAACACATAGGATCGTTCTACTCGTGGCCTTCCTCCACACCAGAGGATTCGCGTAAGCCCTACGTTCACTCTCTTTAAATTTGACCCACTGTGCTGGCCATCCTAACCCCCCTCTCGGCAGACCCTACAACAACTTCGTCTGGCTCGTCATCTGGATCGATCGTTTCCTCCGGCTTTTCCGCGTCCTCGTCTTCAATACTACCACCCTCCAAGGCCGCCTGGCCACAGCCACTGACGCCCACGTAGAGAGTCTCCCCTAGTCTCCTTCGCATCACCCTCCCCCGCCCCGCACACTGGTCTATCCGATGGCAAGCCGGTCAAAGTGCTTACCTGAGCGTCGTATCCAGCATTGCAGCGTGGCGGCAGCTGGGATACGTCAGCTTCGAAGCACACCCGTTCACAATCGCGAGCGTGGACCACACAAGCTCAAAACGTTCCGATGATGGCCACAAATCTCCGGTCACCGCAGAACAGGAGAGGAATGAAAAAAACCTAGTGTTTTTCGTCAAAGTGCGGAATGGGTTCACGAAGCGGTTGATGCAAGCCGTTCAGGACCGAGATCTCGATATGAAGTTACCATTGACGGACCTTATGGCTCCGCTCCGCGTCTCCGAACCTATGAAAGCGTCATTCTTATTGGTGGTACGCTATCCACACATTAAATGTTCAGGCCCTTTAATGACTCGATGCATTTTCAAGTGGGATCGGGAATATCGTTCACCTTTCCGTTTCTATTAGATCTAATCAGGTGCAATCGATTAGGTTGAAGTTCTCCTGCAGTACTTACAGTTAACCTTGAAACCTTCTCACAGCCGCACGAAGCGCGGAAAGTCAGCCCGCGCTAGGATCGCCTTCCTATTAGCCATTGGAGAAGTTGGTCAGTCAATATCCTGCCGTCCCTCTCTGCCTATTTCTAACCCTCACCACAGCCTCTATGTCATGGATCGCGGAGAACCTCGTCCCTGCTCTGCGCGACATTCCTTCAACAAGCATCGTCGACGTCGCCATATACATAACCGGCTCCCAAGACGACGTGGGGGTCTCCTGGAAGCAGCCGGAACGTTGCCCCCAGCCGAACCAACTACCCCCACATCAAGAAATATCCGCAGAGATTCCTGAACCCCAAACGAAGAGAATTTTGGAAGCGGAGATCAAGAATGCCGGCGGTGACATTTCAGTCAATCGTCAGTTATTGCGATTTAGACTGCGGTCGATATTCCTGGACCTGAAGCGTTGTTTCGTGGCAGTTTGTGGAGGCCCGGCGATGAACCGCACTGTCAAGGCGGCATTCAGCCCTGTCCGATCTTTGGACATACTGAAGGGTGCCCCAAGTGTGAGCCTCCATGTCGAAACTTTCGGAGATGCGGTGCGTTCTGCATTCCCCTTGAAATGAGACATCACTTACCTCCGGCCAGTGAATTCAACGTGGGCCGTTGTCCTTTTCTTTTTTCTGGAACAACCTTGTTCGGCATTGTTTAATGACTCATCTCAACGAAGCTCAAGCGTGAGATCGCTTGGGTCCTACGATTTTACTGGAAGGAGATGGGTTGCTTAATGACCCGCCAGTTGTACAGATAGTCGAATTCGAATTTAAACGTTTTGAGCAGCTATGATGACAGTTGGAAGTCTTCGTGTCCTCCTTACATAATCCACTCATCTCGACTCACACAAGCTTCCAACTACTTTACTCACAAAGTACTCTCAGCTCAGAAGCACTCAGCCGTCGAAACCAGAATGGAAGATCTACCTTGCAGTTGTCTTATACGTGGCTCTATCAGTGAGTACCTTCCCTGTCTCATTCGAATCGACACCGAGGTATTTCAGACAATGATGAATATTTTTCTGGTGCGCTAGTGACAGGAGCCGCGCGAATAAGACCGTCTTGCTAAAAATTCGAACTAACGAAGTCAGATCCATCGCGCGACCCGGAGAAACCATATCTTCATACCACTACACGTGTCGAATAGGCGGGAAAGGCGCCAATCAAGCTGTCGCTATCGCACGGGCTGGAGGAATCGCTCATTTCTTCGGGACGATTGGGAGCGATGGCATTTGGTTAAAGGAGACCATCGCAAAGCTTGGCCTGGACGATAGTGGGATCATTGTGTCGGATGTAGGTCGATTTCCTCCGCGCTAGTTATCTTTTCTTGACAAGTTCAGGATCCGACGGGCCGGGCTCTCATACAGATCGCCGACGGCGGAGAGAACAGCATAAGTCAGGATTAGATCCCCTCGTTCTCTATTGTACGAAACTCATCAGAAATGAGAGTTCTCTTCCCAGGCGCGAATCACAGTGACCTGCACGAGCAGAAGTGGAGGAACGGCCTCAACTTCCCTGAAACTAGTCACCTCCTATTACAGAACGAGATTAAGTGGGAATCAACGTTGTACGCTCTGGATTCTGTCAGGAATGCTACCACGATATTCAACCCTTCCCCCTTACCAACATCGGGGCAAACCCGTGCGTTTCCCTGGGAAAGGGTGGACTGGTTGATAGTCAACGAGGAAGAAGCTAGGGACTTGCACAGTGCTCTTCAGGACGAAGCTACACCTTCGTCTCCTCACGCACTTATAGCCGCTCTCTCCGGACTCCCGTCTTTCGCTACCACAAACATCATTTACACGCTGGGGAAAGCCGGTGTCATAGCATTCATTCCAGCTTTTCATCGTTCGGAGAGGGCTCTCGATTCGCCCTCTTTCATGCACTTCCCAGCCACAGAACTAAGGGGTGCCGTCTGCGACACCACTGGCGCAGGCGATTGCTTCACGGGTTATTTCGTCCAAGGATTGATGGAGCTAGGTCGTCTTGCGAAAGTTGGAGCGGACGTAAACGAGATCACCATCGCGAATATTCTGAAGAGATGTGTACAGGCGAGTATCTATAATAATAGACACTCATTTTCACGCCACACTTACCCAAAAGAAACCGTTCAGGCTGCTGGCATGTGCGTCGAGAGGCCTGGAACGATCGACAGTATACCTTTTCGGAACGAAGTTGAAGCTAGGCTTGCTCTAGGTGCTTGAGAGCCTTAACATGTGACCGACCCGTCCGAACCTTCGAACCTCCTGATGCGAAAGCAAAGGGGGGCATATCAATAGAGCTCATCGTCACGCAATGATTGCGAGTCTTCGGCAACGAAGTGTGGTGTGACGACCAAGTGACTCATGAGTGCATCCAGCGACACTCGCTGCAAGACCATATGGCCACGATTTCTGATAATCCATGTTAATGGGGATGGCCTGGGACGAAACCTGTGATGAAATGGGCATTGGTTGCCCTTTTGAGTCCGTACGGCCTGTGTCGTCACCACAGCTAGCCCCTCTTCGGGAATACACCTCTCCGACGAACTCTATGTGAAATAGAGTTGTGCCGTCAGTGATCACGAAATGATGGCGACGAACGGCGAATCGAGGGCGTTATATAAGATAGGATAGACCACCTCGCAACGGCCCCAACCAGGAACGAGGGGTCAAACGCTCAAGCTGAAGTTCAGCCTTTGCAACATGTGGTACTCGTCCAGGTAGCGGCTCGTCGCAAAAGGATCCTCCTGTTGGAATGTTTGATAGCCCGTGAGTGCCATTGCGGATCAGGGCTCAGCAGCAATGATAGGAGGAATAATCGGTGCCTTTAAAAGATTATGGCCCAGCGGGAGTCCGTGCCCTTCCCTTGCAAAACCAACAATTCAAGCTGTCTGCCAACGCCGCCAGGGCTGGATGATATAACGTCATCCCATAATCTCCTCTTATCAGATAAGATCAGATCACACCGCGTGCAATGCACTTCTTCTTGGCCCGCTGTCGTCTGACCCAGCAAATTCTTGGAGAATGGTCGCCAAACCCATCGATTGATCATCAATCACTCGTTTCGAGTCTCTTCCAACGAACAAAAGAACCGCGCTGCTGGTTATCTCTGGGGATGCACTAGAATTTCTTTTCCCACCCGGTGACTTCCCGCCCGGTAACCACCTGCAAATTTACGTGAGAATGAAGAATATCTGCAGCCTAAAAAGGCCCCCTGCCGATATCGAATGTCAGGCTTTCCACCATGTCTTCCCTTCCACTCTCTCCTCTGCACAATAACGTCCTTCCCGCTTCCACTCCAAACCCTGACAGGATTATCTATGCCTTTCATTCCATAAACTATCCGCATCGCGTCTGGTTCTGCATCGCCGGAGTCATACTCTTTGTCACCCTTTGTCGCTTCACATCACATCTCTGCAATATTCGAAGCGGCTTGGAGCCGCCCGTGCGGTTTCATACACGCGAAGTCGTTCAATATAGACGCCTACCCGCCGCAATACTTAACGCTTTTCGTGCCATCGTTTTCCGCTGGACCATCCCGATCGGTAATTCCTACACATTGAACCTTGCCGAGGTACTTTTGACCGCCGCGTACATTGCTATCGTCTTCGCCTGGGCTTTGGTCAAGTGTACGTCGGAGCCGCTTCTCCTGCTTTGGAATATGGGACCTTCATTTCCTCTTCGCAGCTACGGATCTGGCCGGCCACAGATTCAATCCTAAATACTGGGCGAACCTCACAGGTGTCATCGCTGCTTCACAATTTCCGTTGATAACTGCATTGGGTACCAAGAACAACATCATTGCATGTAAGAAATCATTGATACTCTCGTCCATGGGCCAATCACGAAGATGACCTCGGCAGTGCTCACCGGTGTCAATATGGAAAAGGTGATGATCATCGACATATCATCACTGCAATACTGATTATCACGTCAATACAGCTAAATTATCTGCACCGCGCGTATGCACGCGTTCTCGTCATTTTGATTTGGTTACATGCAGGAGGACGGGTAAGTCTGGGCCTCCGCGTATGATCAGCAGCTAAACCGACCGTACTCCATAGCTTAAATTAGGGTCAGATTGATCCATTTTCCATCCTTGGCGACGACCTGACCTCCACGTGTTTCTAGTCTGAAAGGTGACACCAACATCCACATGCCTTACGTCCAATGCGGTTTCCTTGCCGCTACCTCCCTGAGTCTATTAAGCATCATCTCTCTGCGGCCCTTACGGAAACGAAATTACGAAGTCTTTCTTGTCATTCATTTCTCTCTCGTCTTGCAAGTGCACTATCCTTCTTCGACGAGCCCAACTCTGATGAAGTAATATATAGGATTGTTCTCCTCGCAGCTCACTTTCACGCCGAGCAATTCAAGTAAGCCCTACATACCATCCTCTTGACCTCCCACCCCGTCCTCACTTCCCTCATCGGCAGAACCTTCAAGCACTACATCTGGCCATCTTTCCTCATCTGGGGTATTGACCGTTTCCTTCGGCTCTCCCGCGTCCTCGTCTTCAATACTACCATCCTCCAAGGCCGCGCGCGCACCGTCACTGACGCCCACGTTGAGAATCTCTCCCCTCGTCTCCTTCGAATCACCCTCCCCCGCCCCGCACACTGGTCTATCCGCTGGCAAGCCGGTCAAAGTGCTTACCTGAGCGTCGTACCCAGCGTCGCGGCGTGGCGGCAGCTGGGATACGCCAGCCTCGAAGCACACCCGTTCACAATCGCGAGCGTGGACCACACAAGCTCAAAACGTTCCGGTGATGGCCACAAATCTCCGGTCACCGCAGAAAAGGACATGAATGACAAAAATCTAGTGTTTTTCGTCGAAGTCCGAAATGGGTTCACGAACCGGTTGATGCAAGCCGTTCAGGATCGAGATCTCGATATGAAGTTCATCATTGACGGACCTTACGGCTCCGCTCCGCGTCTCGGCGCCTATGAAACTGTCATTCTTATTGGTGGTACGCTATCCAGGTGTTAAATGTTCGGGCCCGTTATTGACTCGGAGGATGTATTTTCAAGGTGGATCGGGAATATCGTTCACTCTTCCGCTTCTATTGGATCTGACCAGGTACAATCGATAAGATTGAAGTTGTTTTGTACTTACGATTAACCTCGAAATCTTCTCACAGCCGTGCGAAGCGAGGAAGGTCAGCCTGCACCAGAATTGTCTTCGTATGGGCTATCCGAGAAGCTGGTCAGTTGACATCCTGCTGTCCCTCGGCCCGTTTCTAATCCTCGCCGCAAGGCTCTGTCTCTTGGATCGCCGATGACCTCGTCCTTGCGCTGCGCGACATTCCTTCAACATGCTTCGTTGACGTCGGAATATATATAACAGGTTCCCAGGACGACGCGGAGGATCCCCTAGAAGCAGTCCGAACGTTGCACGACGGCGAACTTACCAGCCCTGACATCGAGAAGAAACCCCAAGAAGGGAACAGATCTTTGAGCATCAAAAGTGCCGGTGCAGGGCCGGTAGAGATACCAGGTCTCAATGTCAAGTTTGGTCGACCTGACGTGAAGGGAATTTTAGAGGAGGAGATCAAGAATGGTCAGCCTAATGGCGAGATTTCGGTCAATGGTTCGTATTCATATTTAGACTGCTATGGATGCCTTTGAACCTAAGGCGGTGTTATGCGACAGTTTGTGGAGGCCACGACATGAACAGCGCTGTCAGGGAGGCATTAAGCCCCGTCCGATTTTTGGACATATTGAAGGGTGCCCCGAGTGTGAGCCTGCATGTCGAAGCTTATGGAGATACAGTATGTGTCTGTGTCCTTGTAACTTCCCGTCTAGGACTTACCTATGTCTCCTCTCCTCGGCAGTAATACGTCCATGGCAGCGCCTTTTCTGTCCTCTTCTAGATCATTCAATGACCGGTTCATTGGAATGTGAAACATCTCATGGTTGGATAAACTATTTAAATTACTCGAATCGCGCATGAAATAGAAACACTCATGTATTCCTAAAATACAATCAATTGGTTGTCCATGTCAGCGTTGTGTACATTCAATCACTGTGTAGTACTCCCTAGCGATTCACCTATTTCGAGAACTCCTGGTGAATGGTGAACAACTTCAGGTCTGACTTCTCAAGTCCGCCAAACACCTTCTTTGCCCAGTCCGTCCCCGTCGCGACTCCGAACTCCGGCGTCCCCATAAACGTGTTGGTATCCCAATCGACGAGATTCAAGTGTGTATAGTTGTGCTGGGGTGTGCTCGGGTCTGCTTGTCCTCCAAGCTCCCCGGCACTTCCAGGGAGTAGGACGAACTGGCGAGCTCGGACGAACCCTGGAACCTTCAGAATGAGATCCCAATGCTCATCTTTATGCCACGCGTCAAGATCGTCCGCATTCTCAGGACTAGGCTGCAGTCCGGCAACAAGGAGGTATTTAGAAGGGAAAGCGGTATTGGAGGGGTTCTCGACAGTCGCAGTGCGCTTGTAGATGCGGCGGTTGAAAATGGTGAGTCGAGAGATGATGGATTTATCCTTTGGGGTCGGAGTGAGCGCTTTGTATGCAGGGGACTGCAGGACTTCGGGGTTGGAGACGTTGTAGATCGCCAACCAAGAAGGTGCCTTTCCGTCTGTCGTCTTGTACCGGACTACTGATGAGAATCCGTCGAGCTTCAGCCGGGACGGGATGTGCTCTTTGTCGTACCACTCTGCAAACGAAATCAATCATGAATTCGAAAGTACAACTTGAGAAAATACCATTAAACTCCTCCTCCGTCACGTCAGGACCGCATTCACCATAGACGAACAGCAGGCCGTCATCGTGTACAGACATTGTGGGGTGCTTGCTCGGAGAAAAAAAATATTTGTTTGTGAAATCTGGTCCGACGCGAGGCTTTTTATGTTGGATACCACATCTTCTTGCTCCTAATCTCGTAAGACTAATGGCTGACTCCGGTCCTCGCCTCAGTAATCCCATCCGACTGAGAGTGACTCCGGAACTCTTGGTGGCGCTGATCATGATCAAACCGGAGTAGTCAGCAGCCATAGAGTGATGCCATAAACGTCAGATTAAAGCCAACACACGAGCGAACCGAGGTGATTAATTTAAAGATGACTGTGTTGCGGTGAGCTCGATTTTGTTATGCACGGGAAGGTGTTGACGGGGCTTTTACTGATCTAAGAACAGGCTTCACGCTCAAGATAAGGCCTCGTCTATTATCCTAGGAGATAGGGGATTACAGGACCACGAGGCCCTCTTGGAGGGGATAGACCGGGTGGCGTTTGGGGGTACTCATCAAGTCATTAGGGATCTATCGAAAGACGGATGTGCTGGGATATCCTATGCGACCATTGTGGCTGTAGCATTCATCCCCGATGATTGTGTCATAGCTGTCCATTCAATACGAGGCTAAGCGACAACTGCCAGCGAACCATGTGTTTTCCGAATCACAGGCCTGGACCAGATAACACACTAAGAGAGCATACTAGATTTCTTCATCAAGACACGGCGATCGCAACATGGTGTCGGACGGTACCTTGACAAGCACATCCTCACGAGTTAGCATGTGATGCTGAACGATGCTAAGCCTTTCGAGATAGCGGGAGGAACGGGGTGTGTGAGACTGAGGACCACTGATGTTTTAGTGCTGCCTTCGGTTGAGCGTTCATAACTTGATAGCGTCATGTGTCACTGTCAGTGAGAGTAAAGTCGACACACTGGGGGAGGGGTGAACGGCCACGTATTTTGGAAAACGCCTTGAATGGTCGCGAGGAGGAAAGATGCACATGATCGACTCCTCGACTTTGAAGGAGTAAAAGTGAGCAGGAAAAGAACCCCTCGCGTGTGCCGAAGGTTGTTTGGCATGGGAGAAACCGTCTGCAAGGAACGGAGGAGGTCAGACAATACTTATGTCGTAAATAAAGCCGCTGCAACCACGTTCAATTGCTTCATTCAGTGATGGTTGCATAAACTGTCATGGCAGTTGATATATATAACGAAGGACTCGCCGACGACGCCGAGCAAAATGCGATCACGACATTGCATGCAGTCTGTCAGGACACCTGATATAATATAACCATCAGCTACGGTCGTTATCCTACCTCTCTTCCCCTCGACAGGGATGTCGCTGGTATATCGCGTGAAATCGTGAATGCCGTTGCGCCCCAAAGCCGAAGCACTTTCCTTCGGGGATTTTGCTTCAAGACGAGGTTGACCTAGGTTGGTACGTGCCCATTTAATGACTTGAATGTAACATAACGCCCTTCCAAAGGGTTCCGATGCTGGTCGGGGAGGCTGACAGCCTGAGGAAAAGCAAGTTGGGATCTTGAAGATGATGGCCCTGAGATGAGGAAGGGTCGGCAAATGCCGTTCTTGTCTTGACGTCCTGGCGGCACTGTTCGCTTCGTCGTTCCCCCCAGCGTCCACCTGTTCTGCCCCTATCCACTATATATCATGGACAACTTTGTCGTCGGAACGAGCTATCAACCGTTGGATGTCATAGGAGAAGGAGCCTACGGCGTTGTCTGGTCAGTACTTGCGAGCAATCTGTCTAGCCTTCACCCACCTTGTTACAAAGTTCAGCAATTCATCTTCCATCTCAACGTAAAGTTGCCATTAAAAGGATTACACCCTTCGACCACTCCATGTTCTGCCTCCGAACCCTCCGAGAAATCAAACTTCTCCGCCACTTCCATCATGAGAACATCATCTCCATCTTGGACATCCTTCAACCACCGAGCATAAACGAATTCTCTGAAGTCTATCTCGTTCAGGAGCTGATGGAGACGGATCTCCACCGCGTTATTCGTACCCAAGAGTTGAGCGACGATCATTGTCAGTACTTTATCTATCAGGTACGCCTTCATGACGGAGTGTCCTCGTCCAACGATGACGCTTATCCGGCAGACCCTTCGCGCACTGAAAGCACTGCACTCTGTCGACGTTCTCCACCGGGATCTGAAGCCATCCAATCTCCTCTTGAACGCCAATTGTGATCTCAAGGTGGGCGAGTTTGACATTGATAATGATGATCCCCACGCGGGAGACACCCTGAACGTCACGCTGCTTTCCGTTAGATCTGTGATTTCGGTCTTGCACGGTCTGCACGACCACCACCCAACGTGGCGAATGACAGCAGCACCTTCATGACAGAATACGTCGCCACGAGGTCTGTCGCCTGCCCTCGCCGACGTTTGCCATCCAATTTCTTTTTCTTCTGCAGATGGTACCGTGCACCTGAAGTGATGCTCACCTTCAAAGAATACACACGCGCCATCGACATGTGGAGCGTTGGGTGTGTGCTGGCTGAAATGCTCAGCGGAAAACCCTTATTCCCTGGTCGTGATTGTACGAATACCCCGAATACTTCTCTCCCAACCTACTAACCTTTGTTCTCATCATGTCTTGGAAGATCACCATCAACTGTCCATCATCCTCGATATCCTGGGCACGCCATCCATCGACGATTTTTACGCTATCACTTCATCCCGCTCGAGAGAATACCTTCGCGCGCTTCCGTTTCGAAGGAAGAGGAGCTTTGCACAGATTTTTCCAAATGCGAACCCCCTGGTAAGATTTTTTCCCCTTCAGCCATTCATTTATCTGTGACCAAACTATCTTATCATGATTCTCACCCAGGCCATCGATCTAATGGAGAAATGCCTCACTTTCAGCCCGAAGTCACGCATCGAAGTTGGAGAAGCGTTGCAGCATCCCTATCTCCAGGTCGGAATTAATCACGCCTTCCACTACTGCTCTTCTGATGCGATTCGTAACCCCCCAGCCATACCATGACCCTCTTGACGAACCAGTCGCGAAGCCCCTCGACCCGTCCTTCTTTGATTTTGACTATGGCGAGAACTTGGGAAAGGAACAATTGAAAGGTTCACATTCCACGTCCTCCCTCCGCTTAACTAACCGACCATGCCATCTCATCAGTCTTGATCTACGAGGAAATAACGCGTCCAGACGCCACACAGGCATCCTTCCTTCGCGCTGACCCTTGATGTTTCGGGCGAGGATGGGCTTCGCTGTAACGCTAACGACCTGCTGCTTTGGCTTTCGGGATTCTTATTCTGGCAGGAGGATCTTTTTGATACAGCTGACAGCTGGATTGGCCAGCACCGCGGTGCTGCCCTTTGCTCGCTTCTGAGCGTTCTTACAATACCATCGTTTCGCATTATATTTTAGTTTACCATAATTTTTCAGGGGGGTGGGGTAATGTACAGGTATTTAAGTATGTGTGTGGGATGCGCCGTTGACCGATCTGACATTGTCACGGTTTCGTGATTCATTGTTCCACATGTTCAGAGGGCTGTGCGAGGTAAGTAATTATGCCCCACTGGGCCCTCGTTCAAGTTTCGAGGTCGAAAGAGGGGGGACAGACATAAACTGTTTCATCGTTTCATGAAACGGATAGCCATGGGGAATATACAACGTCGCTGGCATTGAGCCTCCTTCGGGGCGATAACACCCAGTGATGGATCGAATCACAGTGCTCATTGCTCACGGCTGTGTGCCATATTGAAATCGTGATACAGTAATGACTGCGGATCACGACGATGACCAACTCGTCCGGGGGTGGAACATGCTGGACACGGACAAACTCTCGGCCGACTCCGAGTCGGAGCTACAAACAACCATCTTACTCATCAACATCTGGAGAGCGTTAGTCATCGTCAAAAGTTGTACATTAAAGGGCACCCGCCCGTCGTTCCTCATCCATCATCAAGAGTCCCCATAACCGTGAGTCGACCCCTTTGCTTGTATCCAACCCTGTTGTGATTTCGTTGGAATTATGGTGAAATGTTGTCTGGGAGCGATGGATGGAGCCAACGGGGGCTGGATGACGATGGATTCAGATCATTTTGGGATGGCTACTTTCCGATATGGGTGGCTCTACATTTTTGTTTTAATGTTGACTATTCTCTCTTAGGACAATCATCAATGGGTCGCCGTCCCGCTCGCTGCTACCGTTACTGCAAGAATAAGCCCTACCCCAAGTCGAGATACAATCGTGGTGTACCAGACCCGAAGGTCTGTTAACTGCCACCAATTTTGTGTCTCTGGGGCTGACTCTCTCGCCAGATCCGTATTTTCGATCTCGGCCGTAAACGCGCCAATGTCGACGAATTCCCCTTCTGTGCCCACCTAGTCTCCGACGAGTACGAACAACTTTCGAGCGAGGCTCTCGAAGCCGCACGTATTTGCGCCAACAAGTACGTTACGAAGACCTCTGGCAAAGATTCTTTCCATCTCCGTGTCCGCGCCCACCCTTTCCATGTCATCCGCATCAACAAGATGTTGTCTTGCGCTGGCGCAGATCGGTGCGTCTTTTACTCTCACCATGCATCGTGCATCTTTCTTATCAGTCTCTATTACAATACAGGCTGCAAACTGGCATGCGTGGAGCATGGGGCAAGCCTTACGGCACTGTCGCACGTGTGAACATTGGCCAGATCATCCTCTCCATCCGGACGAAGGACAACAACTCTGCTGTTGTGATCGAGGCTCTCCGCCGTGCGCGGTACAAGTTCCCTGGTCGCCAGAAGATCATCATTTCCAAGAAATGGGGATTCACCAATGTCAACAAGGAGGATTACTTGAAGCTGAAGGAGGAGAAGAAGGTGTTGCAGTGGGTACATTCTATCACGGCATAGTACGATCTAACCCGGATTCAGGGATGGTGCCTACGTACAATTCATCCGGCCCAAGGGTCCCCTCGAGCAGAACCTGCGCAATCAGCTCAGGGCCTGAGCCCATCTCTGATATTTGTCTTGCGTCTGCCCGGTAATGTCATGAGTAATACTACCAATGATATTCATCGATGACTGCGACGTACGTGGAAGTCTCCCGCAGAAGTTTCGTCCGCTTGTTTTTCATTGTGAAGATACCCGCCTCATATTCACTACGTCACTTAACATATTGAGTGATGGATAGGGGAAACGGGGCGCAGATTGACGTCGTGTGTTGCAAGTAACCAGTAGCAAAGTCTCCGCTTGTCGGGTCGATGCAGTGTTCGCGCCTGTACATCCTGTCGCCTGTAATATGAATACGATGGTATTCAGCTACATAAAACTTGTGTTCGTTATGAAGCTTGAATCTTGAGGCCGCACAGCGGGAGAAGGAAAAGCCCTGGTTAGTTAGACCAATTCCGATTAATATTGTTTTGCTGTAGATCTATCATAGTATCGTGTCGAGTATTGATTATCAATCCTCAGGTCCTTGGGGGTCTCTCCGTTGACTGGGCAAGCTAGATACCAAGAGGACTGCAGAGCATGACAAGACAAAAAGCACGGCATAAACTGCATAGCCTCCGAGGAGGTGACGTTCGACTGAGAACGAAAACAGCGACGCCGCTACTGCTGGGGCGATCGTACGGGCAACCGACACAGTCGTTTGTGAAAGACCGTTGGTTGTTCCAAGGGATCCCTTGTTCGGAGAAACTGAGATGACGATCATGAAGATACAGCCTTGGAACGCGAAGGCAATTAAGCCTTGGACGACGATCGCCAAATGAAAGGAAAACTAACCATAAGCCATGTCCGAAATCGCCATCAAAGACAGCATTCCACCGATACCAACCCACACACTCCTCGTCGCTGCGAAATGCTTGGCGCAGAGGCTGATTATCGGGAACAATGCGAACGCCGCAGCATGAGATCGCGTATATGAACAATCGCCGTTCCCCGAGGAAACGAATCGCTTTGGAGAGAAAGACGCCCAAGAAAACTGCGACGAATGCACGGTAGGCGCCGATGATGTATCCGATGATGAGCGGATCGAGCCCGAGACCCCCTATCTCGATTGGCATTGCGCAGAATAACGGTAGAAGGACATTGTGGCAGATGTTCAGGAACTCAAGACTTGCGTAGTTGGCGATGGATATAATAACGGGGTATATAAGAAGTGCTCGCAGTGGAACTGGCTGGTCTTTGGCAGCCGATACCAGAGGATCTTCTTCAAGCTGGGATGGTGGTGACGGATACTTGGGCCTCGTCTAAAGCGAAAGTGACGGATTGGAAAAGATTACGATTATATAGCTTCGTAGAGAGAGACTCACTTACTTCTTCGAAGAAGAAAAGCGCAAAGAGGAAAGTCACAAAAATAAGGCTCGAAGTGGCAAGGCAAGGCAGAAAGTACGGATATTGTTTCCATAATTTGGCTTTGAAGAGATCCGGGAAGCGGTCAAGGGGGTTTGACAGAGTGCCTCCTATCAACGGCCTAAATCAGTCCCTCTCCCATTCAGTGCAGAATGGCGACTTGGCAGGTAGTCGCACTCACGCCATACACAACAAACGTCAAAGCAAACGCCTCAGCCTGATTGCTCGAGTCTGTGATCTCACCGACAATGCTTTTCGTTACGCCTGAGAAGTAGATCAGGTCGAAATTCGTCTTCCAAAATATAGGCTTGAGTTACCTATGTTCCCATCCAAGATTCCCCAAAGGCAGCGACTTTGAAATTTGCGACCCTTGATTTTGCGGAATAAAACGATATGAACAGCTGTAACTCACCTGGCCGCTAGACCCCAGAATGTGCGAGAGAGACCGAAGAACATCATGGAAAGCATCGAGCCAAACAAACCTGATAGTAGAATGGGCTTTCGACCGATATGGTCCGAGATCCGGTTCCATTGGAGAATGGTTATAGCTAGTGCAGCGTAATACAGGGATCCCTGAATCATGCGACGATCGGCATTCCCGCGGACGATAGAAGATTAGAAACCAATGCTCACAATGAGCCCCACGTAGTATCCCACCTTGCGATCATCTCCACCTGTTATGTCGAGCTCCTTGACAAGCTGGGAGAAATTGGATTTTTAATACGGCCTTAGTAAACGCTGGTTGCGATGCTTTACCTGTGTGATGTATGGTAGGATGGAGTAAATTGACAGGGCCTCGCACGCACGAATGAGCAGTACAGTCTTGATCTGGAGGCACGGCAAGGGTATTGGTTTCTGGGATCCTGAGGGCAATGCCCTAGCCAATTTCGAAGGCAGTAACGGAGTGTTTTCCGTCGAGGCATGGTCCATGAATGCCAGAGGTCTCGTCACGTAATAGTAATGCACCACTTCGGTCATCACGCGGCGCGGCAAAAATAGTACTTTGCCGCCAGTCGCACGCACTGACTCAAAAACAAAACAAAAAAAGCCGCGAAGTCGCACTCTTGCATGGCCACTGAGTCGAGTATTCCTGTCATCCGATAAAGTGGGCCGCCACCTGTATAAACTTAAAGGGGTGTCCAGCCCTCATCGTGAAAACATGCGAAATTTTTGGTCCCAACCCCTGATTTAGCGTTGCAGATACTTTGATATGCACCGATGCTTTAAGTCATTCAAGTTGGAAACAAAACGGAACTTTGTGGTGCTGTGCTTATTCGCTCCCAAAAATAACAATGTCACTGATATCAGTGTTTTGTCAGGAGGGGGGCCCTGACCGACATAAATCCGTGGGGTATCAGCCTCCCACACCCCGATAGCCATACCGCTCGTTACACACTATCCATTTCTTACGTCTTGGGCAACATGGATGGCCATTCCAATCTTCTCGTCGAGGCGTCCCCAACAGTAACGTCCGGGGGAAGTGTTTCCGCTCTTGTTGCGCTGATAGTCAGTGCTGCTAAGAGTATAGAGGCAGAATATGCAAAATCATCTACACCATCTGTGCCCTCGCTGGACGACCTCACGCCCCATCCATTGGACTCGCAGATCTCATCGGTCGCGTTAAGACAGGCTACTCAAATCCTTGAAGGCGCTTGTGCTCAGTTGTGTGCGACCGTAGCACGCCCCCAACATACGATCTTAAACGTGAGTTCTCCCGTGAAGGTGGCTCCCATCCGACACTGACTCGCGGTCTTCGAATTCTCAGCGCCTAAATCAGGTGAATAATGACACGGACTGCAATTACGGAACGCCACTCATTCTACCCTGCGGATGTAGGTTCAAGAACCCAGCTGCTTGCATGTAGCTCTCACCTTGAAGCTTCCTGATATTCTCATGGAGCAACCGAACGGCATGCACATCGCGGACATCGCGACAAGGACTGGCGTAGACGAAGACAAGCTTGGCCGGATCCTACGCCTCTTGGCATCCACGCATGTCTTCCGTGAAGGTAAACTCTTCGCGTCCCTCTCAATGTTACCCTTTGATGGCCACTATGCTTTTTCAGTGAAGAGGGACGTTTTTGCGAACAACCGTCTGAGCATCCAACTCCTTGCCACAAACCCATTGTCCAATGGCTGTTTCTTTGCGTTAGTCTAATGAGGCTTTTTTTGTTTCTTCTTCAAAGCTCACGTTGGGCACGACCATCAGTACTGAAGAAATCGCCAAGTCCGCCGTGGCGTTATCAGACGTTCTTCTCGATCCAGACTGGGGCCATTCCCGATCTTCTCGACATACCCCGTTCAACAGGGCATACGGCATCTCTGAATCACTCTTTGAATGGTACGAAGGAGTACGTCCTTGCAATACCACTTCTGTGGCATACCAAATCATTTTTTCTCCGAGCGCAGAGGACGGACGAAGGTGCGAAGAAAGGCGCCCAGTTCGCTGTGGGAATGATCGGTTGGGGAAACGCGATCGAATCCAGCGCAGTGGTGACAGGTATGTTTCCTAGCTTTTAGCGAGACTTGAATCACCTTACTTGTGATCAGACTTCCCTTGGAGGGAGCTCTCTCCGGGAACCACGGTCTGCGATGTGGGAGGGGGCATCGGCAACATCATGATGCAACTTGCGCACAGTTATCCACACCTCCAACTGAAGCTACAAGACCTGCCAGAGCGTGTTATGCAAGCGCAGAACGAAATATGGCCAAAAGAGTGTCCCCAGGCTCTTGAAGACGGCCGAATTGAGTTCAAGGCGATGGATTTTTTTGTGGAGTCGCCTATTAAAGGGTGCGATATCTACTATGTAAGATCAACGTCATCCTGCGATGGGTATCGATCTCACGCTCTCGATCCCGCTGAAGCTGAAGAACATCATGTGCGTGACGACTGTTCAATACTCGTACTTTTCAATATTGACCTGACGACACACTGTTCAGCCATGACTGGCCTGACGAGGAATGTGTGAAGATTCTTCGTAGCGTCCGCGAAGCCCTTAAGCCGACCAGCCGCGTTCTCATCCGTACGTAAAGCTTCTGCCCATAATGCTGCCTCTTGACCAATGCATCGTAATGTAAGATGAATACGCCCTTCAACATGTCGCTCGAGAAGAAGGAGGTGATCCTGCCTTTGAACAAGCTCCTGAGCCTCTTCTTCCGAACTACGGCGTGGGGCGTATCCGCCAATATTGCCTCGATTTCGTGATGATGCTCGTGTTTAATAGCAAGGAGCGGACGTTGGAGGAATTCATCAAGATTGGAAAGGAAGCAGGGCTGTCTTTCGTCAAGCTTTGGAATACGAGTGACCTGAGTTTATTAGAGTTCCGTTTGGCGCTATGAGTCCTGGGGTTTGGACGCCGAATTGATTATAGATAAAGATACTAACACTACTAAACACTGTAACTCCATAGTCGGTGACTCGGTGGTGTACGGGCACCTCTCTCATTTGACTTGGACTGATACTTCTCTCGATTGATTGAATGCTTCATGGGCTCCATTATTTAAGGGCGAGAATGAATTTATCTAAGTGCACCTGCGATGGTTTGTAACACTGCTAAGTTGTCTCTAGCAACCGTTTTCTTTCGAGGCGTGCACGCTAGACTCGTGACCATTCCCTCTTACTCGGTATGAGCAAGCGTCGATCCCTCGTAGAGGGACTGGTAAAGCTGAGTTTGAATTGACGTAGCACAACATTATGATCGAAAAGTGCCAGAAATAACTTCGGAATGATCCTATCTTCCTTTTTGAGTATATATCCTATCGGAGGTAAGTCACGTTACAGGCACCAAGTGAGCGCGAGGCTCGTCGCCTTCGTCGGCTCGTCAACGACTCGACGTGCTATTCCGTTGCACTCGCACCAATGAAGAATAGATTTCGAGTTTCTCCTAAACTACCATGGACACTTGCCACTTCCTGTTCCTGCGTAGACGAGTGAGTCTTGGCCGTTAAACGTTGCCAAGCATGATTGAAGTTGGATATCCCGTGGAACCTGAGTTCCGCCAGTTATGAACCACGCAAGCAGGCATGCACGACGTGCAGTGAGTCGGTCTTTTTCATTCAGTTGGTCGAGGTAGTCTGATGGCATTCTCGACCGCGGGATTATCTTCTCAAAGCTGTCGTTAAGCTCGCCTTCATTCATGGTTCGAATCGTCTCTAGTATTGTGCCGACATTGGGGACACTGGCCTCGTCCATGGCGACGAAAGAGATGGCGCGCGTCAATCAACAGACTTGACGCGGTGAACGTGACTTGACGCGAGCAACGTGACTTACCTCCGATAGGCTGACGAGGAATGAGTACGAGGGAACGGTCACTGGTCTACGTGCACGCGTATGCAAAAGTTCAAGTGAGTTGAAAATCGCTTCAGCCATGACGCGACGCGACGAACACACATCCAAGGAAGTGAGCCCTTATGAGACACGTATCAAAGGTGCTCAGTCTGATCAGCATTAAGCATCTTGACAACAAGTCAGGCGAGACAGACTCTTGGTTTTGAAAATTGACTCTTGGTTTCAGCAAGTACGTTGCGCATACTTAACCTATGCCTGAGAGGTAATCAACTCATACGAGTGAAATACAGTTCCACTGTTCGAGTGGCTTGCGAGTAACCGGTACTACTATTCCGACGCCTCAAGGCCTCACGACCCGGGCCGCGCTCTTTTTGTTTGCAACACTCACCAGACAGATGATCTCCATTCCCAATTCCATTCCGGCAAACTGTCATCACAAATTCATCGTTAGCCAGGGAATGGGGTAACGCAGGGGACAAGAACCAGTCCAATTTGATGCACAAACTCGATGTGCAATTGGTATAGAATGGAGTGCTGTATTGGTATTGTTTGACTACGGTATACCTTATTCGCTGGGCCTTCTCATAGTATTGTTGACTTCTGAGACAAAGGCCCAAAATAACAAGGAATTTGAAAATATGGCGGCCCTCGATGACGAGTGGTATATATGCTGTCTGTCTTGGACGACATGGAATTGATGGAAGGCCATTCCAATCCTCCCTTCGGGGGGCCCGCAGCAGGAACGTCCGATGGAAGTGTTTCTGCTCTTGTTGCGCTGATCGTCGGTGCTACCAAGAGTATCGAGGCGGAATACGCGAAATCATCTTCACCATCTGTGCCCTCGCTGGACGACCTTACGCCCCATCCCTTGGACTCGCAGATCTCATCGGCCGCTTCAAGGCAGGCTACTCAGATCCTGGAAGGCGCTTGTGCTCAATTGTGTGCGACCGTAGCCCGTCCCCAGCATACGATTTCAAATGTGAGATCTCCCATAAAAGTGGCTCCCATTTGACACTGACTTGCGGCCTTCACAGCGCCTAATGCAGGTGAATAATAACAAGGAGTGCAATCCCAAAACGCTACTCAATCTGGCCCGGGAATGTAGATTCACGAACCCAGCTGCTTGCATGTAGCTCTTACTTTGAAACTTTCCGATATTCTTATGGAGCAGCCACATGGTTTGCACATTTCGGAAATCGCGAAAAAGACTGGCGTGGATGAAGATAAGCTCGGCCGGATCCTACGTCTCTTGGCATCCACACACATCTTCCGTGAAGGTAACTTCTTCGCCTCGTCATTGTCGACCATTGATGACTACTATGCTTTCCAGTGAAGAGAGATGTTTTTGCGAATAACCGTCTGAGCCTTCAACTCCTTGCCACAAACCCCTTGTCCAGTCTCGGTTTGTTTGTGTTAGTACCAATATTGTATTCTCTGTTGTTTCGAGCTCACTTCGCGCACTAATCAGTACCGAAGAAGCTATCAAGTCCTCCATGGCGTTATCAGACGTTCTTCTCGATCCAGACTGGGGCCATTCCCGATCTTCTCGACATACCCCGTTCAACAGGGCATACGGCATCTCTGAATCACTCTTTGAATGGTACGAAGGAGTACGTCCTTGCAATACCACTTCTGTGGCATACCAAATCATTTTTTCTCCGAGCGCAGAGGACGGACGAAGGTGCGAAGAAAGGCGCCCAGTTCGCTGTGGGAATGATCGGTTGGGGAAACGCGATCGAATCCAGCGCAGTGGTGACAGGTATGTTTCCTAGCTTTTAGCGAGACTTGAATCACCTTACTTGTGATCAGACTTCCCTTGGAGGGAGCTCTCTCCGGGAACCACGGTCTGCGATGTGGGAGGGGGCATCGGCAACATCATGATGCAACTTGCGCACAGTTATCCACACCTCCAACTGAAGCTACAAGACCTGCCAGAGCGTGTTATGCAAGCGCAGAACGAAATATGGCCAAAAGAGTGTCCCCAGGCTCTTGAAGACGGCCGAATTGAGTTCAAGGCGATGGATTTTTTTGTGGAGTCGCCTATTAAAGGGTGCGATATCTACTATGTAAGATCAACGTCATCCTGCGATGGGTATCGATCTCACGCTCTCGATCCCGCTGAAGCTGAAGAACATCATGTGCGTGACGACTGTTCAATACTCGTACTTTTCAATATTGACCTGACGACACACTGTTCAGCCATGACTGGCCTGACGAGGAATGTGTGAAGATTCTTCGTAGCGTCCGCGAAGCCCTTAAGCCGACCAGCCGCGTTCTCATCCGTACGTAAAGCTTCTGCCCATAATGCTGCCTCTTGACCAATGCATCGTAATGTAAGATGAATACGCCCTTCAACATGTCGCTCGAGAAGGAGGTGATCCTGCCTTTGAACAAGCTCCTGAGCCTCTTCTTCCAAACTATGGACTGGGCCGTATCCGACCGTATAGCCTCGATTTGACGCTGATGCTCCTGCTTAATGGCAAGGAGCGAACGTTGGAGGAGTTTATCAAAATCGGAGAGGCAGCAGGGCTGTCTTACGTCAAGCTTTGGAATGCGAGTGGCTTGGGTTTGTTGGAGTTCCGTTTGGCGTTATAGTATGAGTTCTGGGGGTTTGGGTGTTCTCCTGAGTCCTGAACGAGGTGTTTTTGGGATAGATTTTCGAACCTGTCGAACCCCCTCCTATCTGACCCAATTCTAAGTTTTGATTCTGGCTTCTCGCGTTGGGCGTTTGCGTGCAGTCTGCTCAACCGGACTGAGAGGGGATGCATGGGCTCCAAAATGAGTGCATCAGGATTCTGCGCCGAAAATGGTCTACTATCTAACATAACTAGCAGGAAGGGCCGGCTTCCGCCAGGTACCTCCAACAATACGGTATTGCTTTTTAGATACTCAGCTACCCCTCCTCGCCCGGGTCCTCCGGTTTGTGGATCAAGCGCCGCGCGAGCACAATTGCGAAGCACGAGAGAGAGAAAAGGAATGCATACACCGCGTATCCTCCCAATAGATTACGTTCGACGGAAAACGAGAACCTAGAGGTCGCCATAGCTGGTGCGAAAATGCGCCCGATGCACCCGGAAGTCTGCGAAAGGCCATTGGTGGAGCCGCGAGATTGACTGTTGGGCGCTGCCGCAGTGACGATCATGAAAATGCAACCTTAAAGGAACGTCAGGCAAGATGACAGGTAAAAAGGAAGAGAAGTATAATAACTATAAGCCATGCCTGACATCGCAAATGAAACTCCCATCATTACAATGCCCACCCACACACCCATCGTCAAACCAGAGTGTTTTGCCCACAAGCTGGTTGCCGGGAACAAAGGCCATAAGAGAAGGAAAGCGGACATCGAATAGACGAATAGGTGTCTCTCGCCAAAGCGACGAACCAATCTGTCGACAAAAAGGGCCAGGAAAACCGCAACGAATGCGCGGTTGGCACTCAAGATATACCCAATCCTGAGAGGATCGAGCCCAACTCCACCTATTTCGATCGGCATAGCGAGGAACAATGATATGAGGGAATTATAGGAAATATTCAAAACCTCGAGGATTGAATAATTCGCTATGGCAATCATGACCGGATACACGAAGAGCTGTCGAAGCGGAACTGGTTTATCCATGCAGGAAGATATTGATGTTGGTGCGGTCTAAACGAAGGTCAGTCTACGGGGGGCGGGTGTTTGACTTCAGTGTAAAAGCATACTTCTTTGAAGAGCGCGAAGAGGGCAATGGAAAATATGACAGCCGACGTGATGAGACAAGGGAGGAAATAAGGATATTGCTTCCAGAACTGGTGGGCGAAGAGTTCTGGGTAACGATCTCCTGGGTGAGAAAGAGTCCCGCCGATTAACAACCTATAGGATGAAGCTGGGCTCGTTCAGTACTTAATGACACCAGAGTACCCGACAGTTGCACCAATTTGTCATATCACCATCATGAAAGCAAATGCTTTCGCTTGATTGCTTGAGTCGGTGATATCACCTATAATGCTCTTCCCGATCCCTATAACTTGAACCAGAGTAGGTTGGACCTCTGGATGGTCAGGTAGTATGTGATGGACAAACATACCGACATTTGCATCCAGCAGGCCTCTGAGGCATCGGCTATAGGATGGTCGAGAATCAAGAAAAAATACACCGGTTCGAGAGAAGGAAGTGACCTCGCAACCAAGGTCCAGAACGTGCGAGGAAGTCCGAAACTTTCATGGATACTGTTAAACCGAACACCCCTCCCAACGCGACAGGCTTTTGACTTATTCGGTCCGAAATCCGATTCCACTGAAATGCGGTGAGGAATAATGAAGCACAGTAGAAGGACCCTGAAGCAACAAATAATAAATAGAATGTGAAGGATTGGAGGAAATCCAGCTCACAATGAGCCCAACCAGTGACTCATAGTATCCGACTTTCCGTTCGTCCCCGCCGATGATTTCGAGCTCGCTCACGAGCTAAAACGTGGATGAATACTTCACACCACGTTTTGTTACTCGACGGCGATACAATACCTGATTGATGTAAGGTATAACTGATTGAGCGGCCAAAGCATCGCACATTCGGATGAGCAAGACGACTGATATCTGAAGTCGTGGTAAAGGTGTAGGTTTCCATGGCCGGCTGCATTGATCAAGCAGAGGAGTACTCTCGCTAGCGATGGCGTTGGTGGAGTCCATTTATGCCTTGGGATAGGGGAAGACCGTTGTAGTTTGGGTCTGACAGCCAAGAACCCCGTATCTGCGAGAGTTCTGGTGTTGGTTAGTACTACTCACTTTCTGATGGAACATATTCACCCACTTCAGGGCATGCTTCTTGTCCAGAAATGGCTGGAACCTCGCAGCCGTCGGTGACCCTACACTCTGTGTCAGAGAGGGTGAATGTGACAACATCCTTTCTCAAGAAGCACGCTTTGACCTCAGTATGTATATCACGAAGCGTGACTAGGCAACTCGACTCGGTTCTCCATCCGATCAGTCCGGTCCGATGATGGCCGAACTTTGTCCTCTGGTCATCCTTGCTCTACGTACAAACTCCTCCACCTTCGGAAGAGCCGCCTACACAGCCCCTGGGTCCCTGAGCTAGGTCGATCCGGAAACCCTTTTCGTTCCCCACATCGCCTCTTCCTCTCGCCAAAGGAGGCTACCGAGTGCTGTCCAGCCGCGCGATGCCCACTCACACGACTGGGGGCCATGGCATCACTCAGCTACAACATCCTCCTGGCCGTCTCCATCGTCAAGCGGACAACGGGCGTGTCCACCACGACCGGGGATGGAATTACGCCGTCGCTGAAACGAACGTCACGGTCATCGACGGCGCGTCGTCAATGCCACCCTGAGCTCCATCACAAGTCTGAGTTCGGACGCGACGACGACGACGGAGAGGCGCGCTTTGCAGGCACGATATCAAGGGGCCCAGGTCTTTTCTCGGATTGGATCTGCGCGGGAGATCGCAGTACCCGACCTACATCGTCGTCCCAGCTCGACTTACAACGTCGATCCCTCTTTAGCGAACAGTCCAACCTCAAGTGCGCGCTGTGAGCCGACATCCAGGACAGCAGCGGCTGGGCTCTATTGTGCCTCACAGACCTGGCGGACCCGGAGGGCTATGAGCTTGTGTTCGGCCCGACTAATGGGGCGGATAGAGTGTTTGGCGTAAGTTTGTATATGCGTGTCGTTGTCATGAAAGCTAACAATCGTTACGAAAGACGGGACAAGAATTCAAGAGAAACATATTCCACACCAGTATATATTCCTCATCGACGCCTCCACAGCCACCAACTATGACCAAGGTGGCCTCCGAGTCACCTACTCCCGCGGATACCTCCACACCAACTATGCCGGTGACAGCGTGTTCGAAGGGTACACCTGCGGTCACAGACCATTCGGCTTCTGCTACACCACCGCCTACGCCAACTGGCTCGGCATCGGTTCCGGCACTCTCGACGCCGTCATCGTCTATGGGGCGGGGCACGCCGGCTTGGGCTCTTTCACCAACTCTGATTCTCTTCCCAGTGCCCTCGCGTCCATCGACCCGTTGGCGACAAAGGCGGGGAACCAGTGCCATATTTTGTTCTTCCAGTATAGCGGGTGGAGGGGTCCAGAGGGGGAGAGTAGGCATATGTACAGGTGTTGTGGAATAGGGAAGTGGTGTAGGCCTGAGTTCAGTTACTTGCGAGCGGGAATGATAGGTTGGTGGAGCTGCGCCGGTGCGCATGTTCCTTGATAATATTGCAATGTTCTTTTTTTGAGGGTATACAACCGAAGTCCAATAGCTGTAGAACGTGGGATGAGCGTTTGCAGTCCGCTCAATTGATTGAATGCTTTCAATACAGCCGGATTGATGACATTTCACTGGAGGGGATGCATTACCATTCTATGGATAGAACAAAACATAATTAACAGGGAGGGCTGCCGGCGTCTATCCGAAAAACAGAAATCTGCCAGGTGCTTCTAACAATACGGTGTGGTATTGCTTTTAAATCCTCAGCTACCCCAACGAGACGACCTCCTCCCCCGAGTCCTCCGGTTTGTAGATCAAGCGCCGCGCGAGCACAATTGCGAAGCACGAGAGAGAGAAAAGGAGTGCATACACCGCGTATCCCCCCAACACATTGTGTTCGACGGAAAACGAGAACATGGAGGTCACCATAGCTGGTGCGAAAATGCGCCCGATGCACACGGTAGTCTGCGAAAGGCCATTGGTCGCGCCGAGAGATTGCTTGTTGGGTGCTGCCGCAGTGACGATCATGAAAATGCAACCTTTGAAAGACGCGTCAGGCAGCATATTAGGTGAAAAACAGAAGAAGTATAATAACTGTAAGCCATGTCTGATATTGCAAATGAAACTCCCATCATTACAATGCCCACCCACACACCCATCGTCAAACCAGAGTGTTTTGCCCACAAGCTGGTTGCCGGGAACAAAGGCCATAAGAGAAGGAAAGCGGACATCGAATAGACGAATAGGTGTCTCTCGCCAAAGCGACGAACCAATCTGTCGACAAAAAGGGCCAGGAAAACCGCAACGAATGCGCGGTTGGCACTCAAGATATACCCAATCCTGAGAGGATCGAGCCCAACTCCACCTATTTCGATCGGCATAGCGAGGAACAATGATATGAGGGAATTATAGGAAATATTCAAAACCTCGAGGATTGAATAATTCGCTATGGCAATCATGACCGGATACACGAAGAGCTGTCGAAGCGGAACTGGTTTATCCTCGCAGGAAGATAAAGATGTGGATGTGGACTGTACTGGATTTTCTGCCGATGATGATTTCGTGGGTGCACTCTAAACGAGGGTCAGTCTACGGAGGGTTTGACATTGGTGTAAAAACATACTTCTTTGAAGAAGAAGAGTGTGAAGAGGGCAATGGAAAATATGACAGTCGACGTGATGAGACAAGGGAGGAAATAAGGATATTGCTTCCAGAACTGATGAACGAAGAGTTCTGGGAAACGATCTCCTGGGCGTGAAAGAGTCCCGCCAATTAACAACCTATAAGATGAGACTGGGCTCGTTCAGTACTTAATTGACACCGGAGTGACGACGTACCCGACAGTTGCACCAATCTGCCATGTCACAAACATGAAAGCAAATGCTTTCGCTTGATTGCTTGAGTCGGTGATATCACCTACAATGCTCTTCCCAATCCCTATACCCGGAGCAGATTGGACCTCTGGATGATCAGGTAGTATGTGATAACATACCTACGTTTGCATCCAGCAGCCCCCGGAGGGATCGGCTATATGATGATCGAGAATCAAAAACCCATACACCGGTTCGAGAGAAGAAATTAACCTCGCAACCAAGGTCCAGAACGTGCGAGAAAGTCCGAAACTTATCATAGATATTATCAGACCAAAGACCCCTACCAACATGACGGGCTTTCGACCTATTCGGTCCGAAATCCGATTCCACTGGTATATGGTGAGAAACAATGAAACATAGTAGAAGGACTCCTGAAACAACAAGTATTAAGTAGAATGTGAAGGGTTGCAGGAAATCCAGCTCACAATGAGCCCAACATAGTATCCGACTTTCCGTTTGTCTCTGCCGATGATTTCGAGCTCGCTCACAAGCTAGAACGTGAGTGAGTACTTCACGCCATGTTTCGTCACCCAACAGCAATACAATACCTGATTGATGTAAGGTACAACTGATTGAGCGACTAAAGCATCGCATGTTCGGATGAGCAAAACGACTGATATCTGAAGTCGCGGTAAAGGTGTAGGTTTACATGGCCTGGTGCGTTCATCAAGCAGAGGAGTGCTCTCGCCAGCGCCAGTGCCGATAGCATTGACGAGGTCCATTTATGCCTTGGGATAGGGGAAGACTGTCGTAGTTTGGGTATGAGTCTCTGACAAGCAGATCATGTTATACGTACTCACTAAGTATCTAATGGATCAGCACATTCACCCACTATAGAGCATGATACTTCCTGTACAGAAATAGCTGGAAAGGCTCGCAGCTGCCGGCGACCCAGGTAATAAGGAAACGGGTAAGTAGTCATGTGACGCAGTGGGTAAGATGTTTTCCGAACTCGCGGCCTCGTCTTGAAGTCAAACCAAAGTTCCTCCGCGGCCAACTCGTAGCATTGCTGCACGGTCGCAATGGGGACGTTACTTAGGCTGGCCATTGTCTGGTTTTGACTCCTGATATCTTCTTCCGGCAGTGCTTCCACGCAGTGATTTATAGGACAAGTCAGGCCGACTGTGAGGGTGACGTAGTCACGTCAGGACAGTCACGCCAAGACATTTTTCACTTGTGGCAGTCCACCGGAAAGTTAGAGATTTCGGTGTAGTTCAAAACTTAGTTTAATTGCAGAGTTTCAGGAAATCATTTAAATTGATCTGAAAATCTAAACTAAATGGAGTTTTTCTGAAAAATGAGTTGAAAACATTATTTTAATGAAACATTTTCGGAAGACACAAATTATTTATTTCAGGTGCACCGAAACCTGAGATTTTTGGTGCTTCGAAAGAGGTTTCAAAACATCATTTTTCGGTACCAATTTAGGTCAGGTGGAAACAATAGATTACGGACAAAATTTCGGATACATCTGAAAGCAGTAATTTAGGTAACTCTGAAATTGCTGCCTCCTCTATTTTCAGACTTACCTAAATTACTGCTT
>Ga0307516_10001525_pt1 | contig 31922 bp, 42 predicted proteins | sample 19_EM_MG_FD_203310 | JGI IMG/M metagenome (GOLD analysis project Ga0307516, IMG submission 203310) | Populus trichocarpa ectomycorrhiza microbial communities from riparian zone in the Pacific Northwest, United States - 19_EM | ecosystem: Host-associated > Plants > Roots > Unclassified | place...
GATTATCAAAAAGTCCCTAACTCCAAAAAAAAATTAATCCCCCCCCCCCCCCCCCCCCCACCGCCCCTCACGCCTTGCGGGGATGACTTCTTGATGGTTAGTTGTGAAGCGTAGGATGTTTCGATACTGACGTCCTCGAGGGGGCAGATGACGATGATGAAGGGGTGTCGCGCGCTGGAGGGCTGCCTACACGTTGGCTGGTGGACGGGCGGGCGGTGGGGAGAACCCTACGTCACGGTTAACGTTGCAACGCCGGAGGGACCCACCCCCGCGATCGTGTCCGGCGAGGGCAAGCCATCACGACGAACGACAATCCCCCACGCTCGAGTCGCGTGGGGGGGTCGACCCTGGATACGCCTTGACGCGACGGTCGCGACACTGCTACACTGCGCAAATACATACCTCGACATACGGAATAGCGGTAACAGACGGCGGACGCGAGAACGAATCCCCTGACGCTCTTTTTCTGTCGACCACAGCGGTGACGCAATGCGATGCGGGGACTCGCCGGAACACAGCGGCACTTGACCTGCATCCTCATTCAGTGCGACCCGCAACGGTTGGGGCTTCTGGCCGAGCGCAACAATGGGCCGCTGGGTGAGTAACCCAAGTCTGTTTCCTTGCGGACTCTATTTTCGACGACATCCTCCCCCAGAATCCACATATATTTTCGCTACTTCTATTTTTATTTGTCCGTTCTGGAGATGTGGACAGAGTGTTTTTGTATAGACGAGGGGACGAACTCGAAAGACTCAACAGGTGAACCCTAGCCAACGGCCGTATGCATGTCTCGCAACTCCGTCGGGCGGATGTCTCCAGGATGCATACAAACAGAAGGAAAAAGAAACGTCAACAGAAGGCCACCGTAGTACAGCATATGGAGCGAACGGACAGACGAGCGGAAGTTATACTCCTCCCGCCACCACCACCATCACCCGGATCCGTGAAGGTTCTAGACCGTAGCGCCTCTTGCTCCACTCTGCGCCAGCGAAGCTTGTGCATGCGTGTGGCCTGCGAACGTGACACCGCAGAGTCTGGATGGGTGCCTTGGCGTGGGGTTTAGGATCGCGCGCGGCGGAGGCTGTGGCTGCGTCTGCTCACTCCGCCGCCCCGCCGTGTTGCGGAGGCAGGAGTGTGCGGGGCTGCGTTGCGCGGTCGGAGAGAGGCCGGCCTCCGGTCTGTTGTCTATTAACTGTGGACCGTGGGCCGTTGACCGTTGACTCGTCGGCGGCTGTGCATGCTGTGTGTATTGTGCAGCCGCCCTCGATACATATTGTCGCCCACGGGCAGATCCTGCGAAGGAGGGGGAAAAAAAAGGTAGCTGTACAGACCGCGTGAGGGCCGTTCACGATGGCTACAGCGACGGTCGTGGTGCGTGTGGATGCCGGCCAAGGGCGCTTGTCCGGAATGTACACGGCACGCGGCAGGAAGTTGTTGCCAGTTCCTGGCACGGAGGCAACAATTGCGCCGGCCCTGCTCGACCGATTGCACTGCACGTATGGCGGTGCGGAGTTAGCAGCCACGGTCTCTCACTCGCTTGCGGCCTCTCGCACAGTGCGGACAGGCGTGTGCGAGGGATGTTCTCACCCTCTCTTCTGCGGCGCCATCGAGCGGATATAAGGCGCCCCGAGCAGCAGTCACCGCCACCATTTTCCACCGTTAGCGCCGGAAACTCGTCCCACGGTAGGCCTGCGGTTCCAGACGTTCGAGGGCTTTCAAAAAGCGCTGGCACAAACAAGAAATCTACTCCAAAGAGACGCACCGCCGTTTCCTCCGACTTCGATCCGCGCTTCGCAAGGCTCCAACACAGAAGTTTACGGACCGGGGCCAGGTACTATCGCAAGTCCCCAAGGCCCATGCCGAAAGAAACACTGTCCTAACGGTGAAGAAAACTGGTCCCGGGGATTAGTCACTAGTTTCTCAGGCTCAGGACAATCGTACGCTTGTAGTTGACCCATATCGCCATGTCGGAAGTGCCGTTCCTCCCCCCTCTGCGGCGCGACGTTTTGGTACTCTGGTGCGCGGAGGCTCCATGCTGGGAAGCTCATGGTCACCTCGATCCACAGAAGACCGTTGTATTTGCGGCGCCGTTGATTTGTGGGTCAGATCGCATCACTCGCCCAAGTGTATACTATATAACAAAAAAAAATGAGGGGTGCACTATAATATCGCCATGCTCTGGTGGGGTGGCATACGATTAATGGATCGCCATCACCAATGGGGGGTGTGCTCTAGATTATTCGGCGCCGGAGGGGTGTATTCTAGGCGCAAGCCAAAGAGAAAAATAAAGAATCGTACAGAAAGTACACACCCCCACCGGCCGAACCATCGGCTTCTCTCCGGTGCCGTCCTGTCCAGAGCTGCCGGCTCGACAGGAACCGTCACCAGCACAAGCACCAGCTTTTCGGCGCAGCCTCCACACCAATCCATCCATCCATCCATCCATCCTGGGCAGCGACATGGAGATATGTCTGGTGCCACGTCCCGCTCGATTGACTGGCTGCACTTTAGCCCCATTTTGGAATATGTACTCTTTCTGCATTCCACTCTACTCTTTCCACCCCCCGCACTCTACTCGTGCTACTCTCCGCCGTGCTCTTGATGTGTGTAGACAGTCCAGTTCCCGTCCACGGTCCAAACCGCGACCCCGACCGGTGCGCAGGCGGCTCGTTGTGGGTCTCCCTGTCCTCCGCCCTGGCCTGTGAGTGCACCGAGGAAATAACAAACGAAAAGACCGTAGAAACCACCGCTGTTGAAGTGCACTCAATGCGTCCTTGTCAATGTGTGTGGATGGGTATACGGTGTAGTTATATTCGGCGTAGAGCGAACGTCCCGGCGCGGGGCGCCCCGCTATATCGGTCTCCGTGGCTGTTCCACCGGAGACCAGTATGCCGACGCTATCAGTCTCATCTCCGAGAATCTGCCCAGGCCCCCGCCCGAGCCACATCTCATGACAGGTACTCGAGCGACGAGCGACAAGCGTCGAGTGAGACGCCGTGACGACCGCCCGTTCGAATCGCCCAAACCGCACAAGCCGCGCAGACGCTTATGTAGGTAAGTACTTATTTACCTGCATTGGGCATTTTACGTCATAGTACCCACGCCGCGGGGATTTTCGCCGCAACGCACCAGCAAAAAGTGGGTGTTTATTGATACTGGAAATATACCAAGGTTTTCGAAATAGAGTAGATTCTGAATACCGTAGAACTACGAAATAATATTTACAATACATGAAACATAGAACTACGACAAATAGAAACATACGTATTTTTTGGAACATCAAAGATCCCCCGTGGTTCATAGAAGAGGTATACCTCCAGAATACTTTGTCGGGACTACTGGGAACATCTAGTAATTGAAACAACTACGCATTTTATTACAATCAACTTTCGTTTATCTGCAAGGCTTGAAATACTAGTATGTTATCACCTGCAGTAGGCCCACGACACACCTCTGGCGAGCATGATGTGTTCCTTGGGCACCCATACGAGGTAATTCTTGTAGTTCTGATACTGCTGGGGATTGAGCAAAGTCGCTCAACATACGCAGTCATGGGAATTAAACCGTGTGGGAACTTCAGATGTATGAACTATATCTACATAACTTAAATATGCCGTGACGGGCAGGGGGCACGCTATGACGCAAACAGCTGCTGCCAGCTCCCCCCGACCCAACCGGAAATGGGTCGCAAGCTCGCAATGCCCCCACTCACAACCGGGCGAGCATGGCTCAACGGCCGACCGTTACTCAGGACCGCAGCAGCCATCCCCGGGCGAGGGAGGGGAGCCGGAGGGATCCTCCACGGGCGCCTGGTCCAAGCTGCTGCCGCTGATATAAGAATCACCCCGAAACCTCCGTGTCGAGTTCCCATTCTTCATCCACCCTCCTGAGCAGTCCGCATCAGCAAACATCAGAAACAGAACCATCGCCAGCTATAGCTACAGCTTCCTCTCCTAGGCTCCTGCCCTACTCTTGCTCCTCACGCACGAGCTCCTGCGTTCGTCGTGCTCTGCTCGCGGACCATCCAACACTACCCTCCGAGTTCTCAAGAGAGTCGAACACTCGCAACTCGTCGTCATCCGCTTCCGATAAGCGTCACCCTTGCTTCGGACCGCATCGTCACAGGAGCCAGAGACCACAGACGGAAACTAGGAGGAAGACCAGAAAGAAGAGAAGAAAAAGAAAGACGGGTGACGGCTCCCTATGTATGAGGGTATCTGCCGCTCCCCGCAAATGACATCCGTGAGTTCCCGGTAACCTGCATTCCTGCCCTTCGTCCCACATTCTTTCCTCCCGCATTCCGAGCTACTCCGCTGCTTGCTTTGATTTGTTGCTAATATCCCCAGTGTTATGGCTGCGAAGATGGTCTCACGATTTATGTCTCTTAATCCCTCTCGCACTTGACTGGTGCAGCGTTTATAGGTGGCTGACACCATCCGATCGAGTTCGCCGACAGCCGGACGTGGCCGACAGGATGTGAAGGAAACGGGAAAGGGAATGGAAAGGGAATGAGAAGAAAATGCAATAGTAGAAGAACCACACCAGAATGAATGTTTATTACCTACCACAAAGCATTACCTGCTACCACGTGAGCCAAACATCCTCTATCAGCGGTCATTTACTGTCTTCATGATCATACGCAAGCTACATTATGCAGCAGTATATCTCCATTGGCATACCGCATGTTTGGCGAATACCTCTTTACAATTGCCGCAGCAGACTCCTCAAGAAGGCAGGATAACGGTTGGGCTACCAAAAAATAGAGAGTACGTATGCTACATACACTGGTGGGAATACTATGGAGATACTGATGTCTTGGTCCCCTGCAATACTCAAACTGCCTGATTCTATCTCTTTACCGGTTATAGTGGCAGTGTGGTACGAACACTTCCGTATTTTTTCTCGCAGTCGTGGCGTACTATAAACACCACGTATTTTTGTTTCCTTCAGTAGAACTGTGGTATTTCACAGCTCTTGTAGCAACCGCAGCAGTCTCCTAAGTTGGTATTGATCTTAAATACCAAGATCTGAAAAAAAAAATAAAAAAAAAATAAGTCGCTCAGAAAAGAGCAGGTTAACCAGGCAGTCTCACAAACCGCTGCATATTAACTGACCTGGCAGTTCGCCTGGATCAATTTCCCCACATTTTTTTTTTCTTATAGTATGTACTTATGTACTTACATATGTATGTAGCGCCATTTGTAAAACCGATAAGATAAGGAAGGGCTCTAGGCTACATATATCTATAGTAGACATATCTGCGCCAGCCAGACGAGGGGGAAACCGGCGCTACATATCTACCTCATGGCGGCGATCTCGCACTTGGCCGGCTTTCCCCTGCCTGCCTGCAAAGTGAAATCTGTTTCCATGCAAAGATCTCCGAGTTCCCAGACTTGGGGCAAAAGCTCGGGGCACTCAATGCCCGACACGAACACTTACACAAGGCGCCGTACATCCCGTCCTCCGGTCTTGCATTCGTCCGGCAAGTAAGAAGTCAATATACATGTACATACATACGTGCCATTACTATAGAGGCGCTGCTACAGCTCTGGTACTATAGAAGGTCACTTCTTATCTATCTACATGCTGGCCGGTGCAATCTATTTCTATTTAGATAGTGGGGTGCCGTCAACCAACACTGTAAACGGGAAATTCCGGTGGGCTACAAGGTATGTATCTAGAACATCGACATACATCATATATGTACCCCGCCCGGCGACAACGCCAGACCTTTTATTATTATTAGTTTTTTCTTTTCTTTTCTTTTTTTTTTAAAAAAAAAAAAAAAACTCTGGATGAGAAAAAAAAATAAAACATCATAGAGGGTGAGTGATAATTTATGAAGTGGCAACCAGACACTATCGCGCAGAAAGCCAGGCATCGTGTGCTTGGTCCAATACTATGTAGGGGATGACCCCGAAGCGGTGCGGAATCCGGCTAAATGGACGTCACCGCGGGTAGTTAGGCGCGCACCAAAACGTCGGGACCCTTCTGGAATGCGCTGTTTCAAGACGCACTATTCATGTAAAAATTTCACCCGAGAAGGAGTGTGCTGGACCCGGGGAGAGTGACCCTGATGGCGAGGACGGGCGGTGGTGCTGAGAAGGACGACTTGGAGGCGCCTGATTCGATTTTTCAGTTTTGCTGCTCTGAATCTGAAAATCCGCCTCAAGAGCGACCGTGGGGCTTGTCTGGAAGGGTTTGCGCGACACAGACGCTCAGGCAGAGTTCGCGGGGCGCCGGGCGACTTTTGTACCCCGCCTCATAAATTATCACTCTCTAGATTATACTAATGAACTAGTGCGCCCTAAGTGCAAAAAAAAATAGTGGCACTGCTCGACTTACTGATGCCCTCTCCATCTACCCCTTAATTTCGTTACCCGTGCTCATACTCCTTTCACGGCCTCGGGGGTAATTACAGCTCCTCACTGGTAACTTTCTCAGGGGACAAAATGAAAAACGATACATACGATTTCTACCCAAACTCCCCCGCCGACAAAAACAGAGAAAGGGGAGGAAAAATATACGATGCGTTGGAGAAAATTAACCTGTAATTAATCCATCCACGTTTGCGTGATCGAAAGAGTAAAGGAAAAGGATAAGGAAAAGGAAAAAAAAGATTAATCCGGAGAATATGTTACAGCAGAAACGAACATCAAGCACACGCGCACGCTCGCACAACTCTCACACAAATGCAAATCGAAAAGAAGCATAACAGATTCTGGAGCCAGGCAAATGGTGGAGCTATTTGCTTCTCCTCCACGTGACATCCGCTGACGAAATCTGACGCTCTCATTCCCATTCGCCCGATTGACTAGATTACACCCAGCTCCTCCCACAAACGAATCCTCCGCATAGTCGCATCATGTAAAATCCATCGATCTAGAAGAGAGCGAAAGCTGTTTTGTTTCCGTCAGAGGGAGAAAGCGGAGGATGGTTTCAGGTGAGAAGACACATACCCATGCCAGCAACAACTACGACGAGAGCACCGCCGACCTTGAGCTGTGATCCGGCACCAGTGTACTCAGCAGTAGGAGGGGCAGTGCTGGAAGGCTTGGATCCGGAGGGGACGGTGTACATGGTGGAGTTGGTGAGGCTGGGCGATCCGGTTCCGGTAGGGACACCAGCGTAGCTAGTGGGAGTCTCAGTGCAGTCGCAAGAAGTGAGGGTGGCATAGTGGGTGGAGTACGTGATACTGGCCTCCGGCTCTTCTTCCGGGTAGGTAGGCTCCGGGGTCTCCTTGACGGGAGCCTCCGAAGGGGTGTGCGGGACAACCTCCTTGACAGGAGTGGACGACGGAACGACGGCCTCCTTGTTGGCGATACCGAACTGGTCGGTGTACTGGTAGAAGCCGGTTTTGACCTCGATCAGCTGGATGCCATAGTGGGAGACGTCATCCTCCAAGGTGGTCGCAGGAGTCCACTCGTAGGAACCGGTGTTCGGAATATCCTCAACAATGGCGTACATGGGGATGACATTGGTTGAAGGACCACGGAGAAGGACCAACGAGACGGGTCCAGTAGAGGTAGGCTGAACAGACGGTCAGCTGCGAACTTCCTCTCGTGTCGGCGCACGATCAAGTTTACTTACAGTCCAGGTGATCTTGTAGGACTTTCCGACGGGCACTCTCTCGCCGCGAGTGGGAGTGTGGAAAGGGTTTCCCTGCGGGTCGCCGACAGGCGTCGTCCACGCGGCCGCGAGAGCAGCGCAGTAGGCGATGGTTCCGGCGAAGATGGAAAGCTTCATTTTGGGTGCTACAGTAGTTGCGGGAGGGGAGGGTGGTATTGAAAACCGATGTGTTTAATTAATTATCTATATTTTCCGCGGAGGACGAGATGGAAAGAGTGTGGGTGCGGTATCAACCAGCAGAGGAATGAGTGACGGCGAAGACGGGTTTTGCAGAGAATGACAGAATTGGATGGGGAGAAAGAAGGAAAGGAAAGAGGTGGAAGGAGAGTGGAGTCTTATACGGGATTGGGGGGGACGAATGTGTGGTGGGGAGAGTGTGCGAGAGTGAGAGAGAGTGGTGTGGTTAGTAGTCTGCAGTACCCCGGGCTGCGAGCATGCAATCTGCCAGGAACAACGCAAGTGATGCGGCAGGGATCCCGCGGAGGCAGCACTCGCCCAGTGCCGCTGCCACCACTTTCCTCTACATAGCCAGGGGAAATTTGCCAGAGACCCCGGCGTCGGTTCGGGATCAGAGCACGGGTGGGATGCCATCCGTGAAGAGCAACGGTCTGTTTCTGCGGGCGATCTGGATCTGTCTGTCTCTTTGCGGCTCCGGTCATTGATCGCCGGAGGGGAGAGCGGAATCCGGAGACGGTCGGACGGGCATCCGGAGACGACATCGACATCGACATCGACATCGACGTCCTGATCAGCCCGACCAGGGTCCGGCTCAACTCCAGCGAATGGAAGCGCGAGCGTCGTCGGATTGCCCGTTGTCGCGTAGATAGCGAGATGGACGCAGCGAACCGCCGGCTTTCTCTCTGACACGAGTGCTGGACGGCCTCATTGGTTCTGGAGAGGCCAGGATCCCCTTTTTTTTCTGCCCATGACTCTTGTCGCGCTCCCCCTGCCGCACAACGAAGACTGCAGAGAAAGCAATGTCGAGCATCGCCATCCGCGAAGAACACACGCAGGGTGTGAAACCGTGCCACCAGCCGGATGGATGTCTGTCGCCAGGCGTTCGGGCGTTCGGGATTCCTATGTATGCTTCGTAATTCGCGGCGACTGCTTCCCTTACCAACAACACACATAGGTATGTATGTACGAACGGTGCTGCTATGTTGACAGGCGTCTCGCAGGCGGTTCCGCACCGTGGTCACGTCTGGCACGTGCTGTATGTAGCTCTCCGCCAGCTCGGCGGTTTCGGTGCGCAGTTATGTATATAATATATATGTCGCTGGCTGGCACCGTTTCAAGTGGAGGGATCGTAGCAAGATTGCTGCAGCGGAAGTCTTTCTGCCGTATCTACTCTACGTACACGCCCACGTGTGGAGATACTCTACATACGTTATGTACATTAGAATGTGCATTATGTAAATCAGGTACCGATGCTTCAGCGGTGTACCGGAGTTAGCGGACTTGAGCTCGCTAAAACTCCCGTGGGTCGGGGGCCCAGACAAACCAATGCAATGGAGAAAAAGGGGCAACACTGACAAGACTTTCGCTTCTTTCTTTTTTCCGTCCCGAGCCAAAGTATTCTTCTTCTTCTTTATCTTCTTCTTCCTCGTCTTCTTCTTCCTCGTCTTCTTCTTCCTCCACCTTTCGCTTCTCTTCACCAACCAATGCGCGCCAGTCCCGTTCCCAGCAGCAAGTACATACCTTCTGCCTACGATCACCACGTGCGAGACGCAGTTCGCCCACCCAGCGCTTGCCATTTCTCCTCATGCGAGAGAGTGTGGATGGTTCGAGCATGGTTCTTCTCCCTACGTAAGCGGCCATAGCGAATCACGGATCCGGCGCGGTGCCCGTCGCACAACACAGTAAACGCGGCGGAAAAAAACGCCCTGCACACAAGACTATTTGCAGCAGACCTTCATCCGCGAATATCATATGAACACGAGCTGTTGGTGCCACGGGGCGCTGATGATGAGGATGATGCTGGTGAGGCGGACGGGCTGCTCGTGTATGTACTAGTACATACGACGGCTGAGGCACCGCGAGTTTCAGCCCTTCCAACGCTTTCTTCCCTTTTTTCCCTCGCGCTTGCCTCCTTCCCACCCCCAATCCATTCAGGCAGCCAAGTCGGCGTGGTGAATGTCTCATCCTGGTCCAGCTGAATGTTAGTTGACGCCATGAGAGCAGATTGGGGGATCGATGGATGGCGCTTAAGGCCATACCGTTTCGGGGATGATTACGCGGGTCTGAAATGGCGGGCCCTATGATAGCGGGGGCCGGGTGCATACATGATATTCCCGTATCTATGCATTGTACTCGTGTGGACACGGTGAGTATGCTATGCGGCCTACACATGGAAGAGCACATCCACAAGTGTCTACATATCTGCGGACATATGCAAGCTAGGCCCCGATCTCCCAGCCTGACACCACGCAGACGATTTTTTCTCGTTTTCCATTCATCGCGTGAGACCTGTCGAGATCATGGCGACATACATACACGCAGGCGATCCGCAGCAACGGATGTATGTATAGTACGCGGGCCACGAAGCGTGTGACGGCCGATGATCCAGCACCCCGCTGCTCGGAGTCCAAAGCCGGAGTATATAACTGCTTAGTCGAGCCCCACGTTGCTTCGTAAGGCTTGTCCGTAACAGTGATGAACAAACCCCCGAAGCCCATGCCAGTGGCAGATGCAGAGGAGACGTCCGAGTTGCAAAGATCCCCAAAGATGCCGTCCGACCCCTACTAACCTGTAAAACCTATTGGCACCATCTCTATGTACATACCCGTGTTGCCGGTATCTGGTTTGTATGTATTTCGCGTCGGCCACGAATCGACAAGATCTTGTGGCTCGAATCTACGGCCGAGTGACTGACTGACACGGGTTTCTGGACCAAGGAATAGCCACGGACATCTAGTTAAGGTGCGTCAAGCGAAAAGATCCTCTTTGCGCTACAAAATAGACCAATATCGCATCGGCAACATGAGTAGCCGCATCGAGTGATTGGATGTGATGGCCGGCCCAGCTACCCGGGCATATACATAACACCAGACTCTCTCACGCAGGGGCGTTCGCAAGTACTTCTCTCTCCAATTCACTCACTCTTTCCTTCTTCCGTCCCTTCCGAGTCCGAAACATCCGATGCGCCACCCATCACTCGACCGCCTCTCCGCCCCACAGCGGACCCATGAATGGCCACTCACACCAGCATCGCCATGACCCAATGGGGCCGCACGCGACCAATGAGCCACCACCACCGCCACTCACACCAGCGGCTAGCGACTGCTGCATGCCCCTACGCAACTGGGCCGTCCTCCCCGCCGGTGCGAGGTGCAGCCAAGCGGTTCTGGAACCTCCTCTCCACCACCGATGTGGGGAGATGGATTCCTGCCCTGGCCGAGGAAGGCGCGCAGAATGAGGCGTCGGAGTGGGAACTCCGGGGGCGGAGAGAAATGGAGAAGGAGAGGAGGCAGGAGGCCGAGGAGTTAGGAGCGGGGAGGAACAGCCGCTGTTCGTCCTCACGCCCTCCTTCATGGCCTCTGCGGAAGAGGAGTAGGGTTGGGGTGGCTGTCGATCATGCATTTGAACCTTCGATGCCGCCCCGACTACCTGTTACGCACATATGGCACCGATTTTACCCCCTTTTCGCGCCACTGAGGGTAGAGAGAGAAACATCATTAAATTCCGCATAGGCAAAAGTCGTACCTTCGGCCGTGACGAAGCCAACCGAGTGCTACTCTGCACCCCAGTAGAGGCCGTTTCGTCGCCATCGGCCACAAAGCAACGCGCGATATATCGATGTTCTCTCTCGCTCAGCCATCGATCGTCACCACACCTCTGGGTAACTAACTCTTAAACACTACCATAAGGATATATGTAGATAAAGCAAAAAACGTAAGCATTACACGGATATAAAACCTTTTGAAAAAAAGCTCGACATCCAAACCGGAAAAACACCATACCCCGATACAAAAAGGAATTACGTTATAATAACCCAAAAAGAAACCCCCCCCATTGTGTTCTCCTCACCGGCCCAGCTCCAACTCCTCACACCACTCGCGTCCCACCTCCTCTGGCGCTCCTATCACAAACTCTGCACCCCCCATCCCCATCAGCACGTTGATGACTTCATCCGTGCTCTCTCCGATCCCCTGAATGCTGGGCATGTAACTCAGCCACATCACCATGGCGTATCGACAATTCTTCCTCACCCAATCCATCTCCTCCGCTGCTGCGTTCAGGCTCTCGAGAACGGGCTCCGGTAATGCACCCTCTGTAGCGACATAAGGGAGCCATGCACTGTCGGTGAGCGAGTCACCGAGAAGAGCTTCGTTTATGCTCATAGCCATGCCCGTAACCGTCTCGAACGCCCCCTGCGAGATATCGAACAGGGACCGGAAGTGTCGCGTAATCTCGATGAGTACACGGGTCCACAGGACCTTCCCAAGTGTTTCGGGGGAGTCGTGAGGATGAAACTCTTCGGCGAAACGTAGCATAAAGAGGAAGCCGCGGAGTGGATAGCGGTACACGATACTGTTGAATCCCCGCTGTGGTGCTGTAACGACAGCGTAGATCCACTCCCCGGTGAATCCTTTGTGGCCATCGCCTGACATGTGCACGTTGGCTACGATCTCGCGTTTCGTCCACAGGAGGGCGTCACGGCGCTGCTCGTTTTCTTCGCTGCCGTCCAGCCGCGCCCAGGACTTAGTGCGGAGCGTTTCATCGACGAGGGAGAGAAAGATCAACGGGAGGAGATCCCGTGAGAGACGCCCGTAGTGGTTGAAGCCTTTGTAGAGGTCTTCTTTCCAGCGGTCAGCGTTGGCGGTGTAGGGGATTAGGGAGAAGGCGCCAGTTGCGGGCTCGCGGAGGGGGGTGCGGCCTTGCTCCACGACGTAGAAGCTACAATTGTCGCAGCACATGAAGGCGGAGATGATGTCGTTTTCGGGGTCGGAGCCCACGGCAAAGGGCCATTGGACATGGAATTGCTGGGGTATTGATCTGCCCGATTGCTTGAGGAGGAAGACGAGCTGCGAATCTTCTTCGCAGCAGAGTTGACATTCGCCACGGAAGGAGCCGCCAAAGTTGGATAGTGGCGGCTGGAGGGAGGGCTCCTCGAGGATACTGAGCGGCCGGTTGGACGGAAGCCCGGCTATCCACGAGCCTATCGAACCATATACCGATGCCCTCATTGATCCCCGCACGGACCCCCCACCTGAGGGCATCCCTACCCTGCCGTTTCTCCGGTGTTCTTGCCGCAGCTCTTGCTGGAGTCTTGAGATCACTGGTTCACTTCCCGGCGTGGGTGCTGCGAAGAGCTCGGAGATGCGCCGGATCCTCGTCGCCACATGTTCGTTCAGGCCGGTTACCGCTTCCGCATCTTCTTGTAGAGGCGGCGATGGCTCGAGCGGGGAATCAACGGGACTCATCACAGCACCCGGCACCTCGTTCAGAACCAGACGTTCCAGCGAGGGGCCTAACTGGAGCTCAGGAAGATCCATCCACTCTATCAGCCGGTTCAGATTGCGGCCGTCGAATGTCCCGCGCCGTCGAAGACTCTGGAGGTTCCCATCGATATGGAGGATGTGACACCATCCCAACGAGTCGAACGTCGCTGTCGCCTGGTACAACACGGCGACATTCGGAAGGTTTGTGTATTGTAGTGCAGAGGTAAACGCCTCCCTCGGTGTGGGCTTATGAGGATTCTCATTCGCCATCACCACGATGTGTGGGGTGAGTTGCAGCCCTGCTCGTTCAATGCCCGTGAGAAACCGGTGGGATAAGGACGCGCCGCTTCTATTCGTAAAGACGATGATGAGATCCGCCGCTCGCTGCGCAGACTCCAACCGCTTGAGGTCCCACACCGATCCCACATCTGCAACCTCGGACTTGATCTGGCCGTCGACGGTGGTGACTTCTTGGAGCACGTACTGGTTGAAAGCCTCGTTCCAGTATACCATATTTGTGGTTGCCGGTGAGGAAGGATGCGCAATTTGTCGCCGCAGTAACAACTGATGCGCAAAGTCCTTGAATCCGCGATGCTGGGGGATACCGCCGTTGATCACGAAGAGCACATTGCACTCATGAAACCGGATCTGCGGCGGTCCGTTGCCGCCCTCCAGCATCGCAAGCGTATCCAGCCGCAGGTCGCGGGGTCGATTCGCCATATCGACCGACGAGCGCGGGGTACTCTCCATCCTCGCCGCGACGTTCGCCTCGAAGCTGATGACCGATGTTGACGCCTGACGTCGACGGACCCGGGGAGGAGTGGGCGGGAAACGGAAACCGGTAAGCTCGGTGTATTGGGGGCGCGAACTCAACCTCTGGAGGCTCGATAGCTAGATAGACACGCAACACAAGTATTCCATGAGCTTCAATTCACTTTCCCTCCTTCACCTGCAACAAAATAATGGGCAGTTACCGCATCATCGCGTCCATCTGCTACCCGACGGATAGGGCTCTCGACAGCTACTCTACGGCCGGCACTAGGTGTCGCCCTCCCACGAGAGGCCATATCTGCTCTGTCGGTCTGTCTGTCAAGCTCCGTCGGGCGGCTTCACGCTCGATTCGATAGGGGCGTGTTTTGCTGTATTCGCGCGTGGATAAGCTGGTGGTCACGCGAGGTAGCTGGATGCAATCCGTCCAATCGTCCAGCGGTCAATGATGTAATTTAGATGCAGCTGTCGAAGAGCTCGGGACGCGATCGACGGTTCGTGGAGGGTCCAGGAGTGAAGATGGATGTAGCTTAGATAAAGTTCACTGGGGATGCACGGGTGGTGGCAAGTGAGCAGAGTAGCATCAAAAATCCGACGATCAATTGGTGGCAGTGTGAGGCTGAGGCTCCCGCTTTTGTGGCTGTCATGTAACATTCCTGCCGCGGCCTTGCTCTAGGCACAGGCCCTTCTTCCTTTTTCCTTTTCCTCTCCATGCTTCATTTCCCTCAGACCACGGCAGAGTGCTTCGAATAGCAGCGCGACTCCGAAGTTGGGGCTACATAGAGATCGCCAGAAACATGACGGAGCGTCTGAGACCTCAAGACCTCGACGAGCAGATGCCTATGACAGGTAGGGTAGCAGCTGAGGTGCCCTAGGGTAAGTGTGTGTGCGAGGGCCCTTCACGATTGCGATTGGTCGGGGGCGGGGAGAGTTCTTACGGGGCACTGGCGCACCTGCGCACCCAGCTGTAGATGGTTCAAGGAGCATGTATGTGGAGCTGCATTCTGCGAGGGGTAAGACGTATGACGGCGGCCATCTGGAATTCGAGATGCATTATTAGAGGGGCTGAGAGAACGGCAGGTAGATATCATAGATACGTTCGAAAGCTTACTGGGCGGGGAGGCCAGCACGTGCCCTTGGCAGTATGTGGCTGGAGCGGAATCCTGGCCGCGGCTGACACGCCGGTCCGCGGCGTAAGTGGATACTATATCCCCGCCTGCTTTCCGAGGGCCCTTCCTTCCGGTCGGTTCTTCTCGATCTCTTGTGCCTCTAAGAAATCTCGTTAGAGGATCGATAGCTCGGTTGATTACGGGCAAATCACGCTGGCCCAATCCAGAACTTCCATGGCGGGTTCGCCAGGGAGGGGCAGCCCACCTCCCTGGCACCCGCACACCATCACCACCACCGCCACCATCATAATCATCACCCAACCCCTCGTCTCGCTTCTCGCTGCGGACACGGATTACATAGACCCATCACCTTTATTCTCCGCTTGTGCTCTGAGAAGGGAGGGACGAGTGGAGGCTTGGCTGAAGCGAAGCGAAGTCAAGTGAAATCGATAGGCAGATGGAATTTAGTTAATTGTTACTAGATATATACTGTACCTCTCCAGTGCCGGCTGGCCTGGCGATCGCAGACAACACGTAGTACTTCCTCAGAGGAGTGGGATATCTCCCACTCATTGCTATTGTGGCCAGGTCTCCCTCCATATTGGCCGTACTCACTATTCCTCTTCTCCTTTCCGAGTGCCATTTGCCGTCTTTCTCCTCTCATGGCCAACCACCTCGGCGCCGATTGACGCACAGTTGGAACAATAAGTCTCCACCCTTGCTAGCACATTTCGAGTTGCACACACTACACCCCGCTCGACAGCTGGGTTCTTGCTGCAGGTGAGATATGATTGACTGCCTGCGTTTGCCGCTTCACCTCTGCTACCAACACATCCCACAGCCCCATCATCCCCCTCCCCACCACTACTCCTTCCTACGTCTGATATCTACCGCGCTCGAGTGTCGGCCGCTATTTTTACTCTTTATCAGGTCTCTATAAGTAACCGAGTCTTCCAGGAATCTCTCTCAAAGCCCCCACATTGCCGCCGCCGTCGTCACGATCGCTCGCTTGTTCCGAACCAGTCCCCTGCATCCGGCTCGCTTTCCGCCCGCCTGGTGTGCCCGACGAACGATGGAGTATGCACAAATGAACCCGAATCCTCAGGATATATATGGGCACGTGGGAGCGGCCGGGGACTTGTATCAAGGCGATCAGCAGCAAAGTTTGCGGTCGCGGGTGCAGAGGCTGCAGCAGCAGCAGAATCAGAACGAGCAATACCAGCAGCCACTGGAATTGCAGCAGCACGAACAGCTACAGCTGCAGCAGCTACAACAGCAACAGGCGCTCGAACAAGCTCAGTGGGATGGATACCAGCCGCCCGTGACAGGCGCTTACGATCAACCAGCGGATATAGCAACGTACTCCCCTCCAGAGGATGGCTACTACATTCCGAATTCTGGTGTCAATGTCGGTTGCATTACTTATTCCATTTTGTGATGGTCATCTCTTTTGATCGAGACACACTGCGCTAACACCGAGACCCAAGGTTCCGTACACTGATGCACAGTCGCAGTTCCATGAGTCCTTCTTCAGAAATGGCGACGGTGGCAACGGTACCTTTATCGCCACCACTGATCCTTCCACGACCCAGCCCCGAGCAATGGTCTACGAAGCTCAGAATTCCTGGCCAGTGGGACAAATGGTAATTCGAACTCCCTTGTCCGATGTGTCCTAAACCGCACCAGGGTTGACATTATATCTGGAGGTACCGAACACTACTATAGGTGTCGATAATACATTGGGATTGCCGACGACGACGGCCGCTGAGACTTTCTATAATCCGTTGGATCCGTCGTTCCTGGATGTTGATCAGTACAACCACAACGATTTCCTCGATGACCCCACGAACCACTACACGGCCGATCCCGGGTTTGGCCTCGAACCGCTGTCGCCAAGTCGGGGGGTTGAACTTTTCGATGCCCCTGTTCCGGACCTGCCAGACGCGCCACGGGATCGCAACAGCTGGCTGCCACGGAACCGCCTCCAGCACACCCCCGAGAACATCAAGGAGTGGTTCGCCAGTAACTACGCCTCCAAGCGGAACCTACCGGTCACTGGGAGCGAGATGTCGGAGGAAAGCGGTGGAATACTGTGCAAGCTATGCCAGCCAGCTTGTTTGGTAGATTCGTTAGAGTACCGTTTACACAGAGAGGAGATCCACGGGGTGGACTTCCAGACTGGATTCCGATATTGGGCGCCGCTTGAGGTGAAGCCGATTGTTGGCGTTGTTGGTTCCGGTTACGAGGGATTTTGCGCAACCTGTAAAAACTGGATTGCGTTGGACTTGTCGAAACCAGACTTTAATTGGTTCCAACACGCTTCGACGGTAAGTGGCGCGAGTGTCAATCCTGCGGTTTACGGATAGCTAAGCCTTCATAGTGCCAGGACCATACCGTATGGACAGATGAAAAGAAACCTGCATCTCCGATCGAGCGATATACCACCAGCGGCTCAGAAGACGAAGGTGCCGATGTGAACGCCATCAAGAAGGAAGCAACGCGGCGTATGAGGGCCGGCGATTTCCTGCTGCCCAGGCCTCCGTTCGCATCAAACAGCAATTCAAATCCCTCAGATGAAGGCAGCAGTGACATCTGGTCCTCTAACAGCTCGCACTCAGTCCTCACCTCCAACTCGAACTCGAACTCTAGTGTGAACTCGGCCATGTCACAGCACTCCCTCGAGAGTCGACGGAAGAAGGTGCTCCGGCTGCGCAAGCGGAAGGGCGCCAGATCATCGAACCAGGGCCTGCGCCTGTACCAGTGCACATTCTGCATGGCCGATTTCGCTAACTTCGGAGATTGGCGTCGCCACGAGGAGGTCATTCACCTAGTTCTCGAGAAATGGGTGTGCGCCCCTGAAGGACAATACAAAAATGGCACACAGGAATGCGTGTACTGCGACGAAGTACACGCCGAGAAATCCAACATCCCTAACCGCTGCAATGCATCCTACTGCCACGGTCGCGGCCCTTCGGAGCGTATCTTTGCCCGAAAAGACCACCTTAAACAGCATCTAAAGCGTATGCATGGCATCACGAAATGGCGACCCTCATTCGAAGCCTGGGCGCAGAAATCCAAAGGCCCGCAAAAATCTCGCTGCGGATTTTGTGCAGCCACCTTTGAGGACTGGCACCACCGCATGACACACGTGGCCTGGGAGTTTAAACATGGACAGAAGATGTCGCAATGGCACGGCGACTGGGGTCTCGACAACACGTGGATGCATGCCGACGGAAAGCTTTCAAACCCCATCCTCCCCGCCGACCGGGCCGATCACATCTCGAAAACCCTTAAAGGGGCGCAGGCGCTGACACCCGCACACACAGAAGCTCAGGGGAAAAGCCTCCGCACGCCGGATTCGGGAAGTAAAAGCGCTCCGCCAGACGCCGACCACGGGCACCACTCGATACGCGGAGGGAAATCCAAGCGGGGCCTGACGCGGAAGCCACGACTCACATCACTACGCGACGGGTTCAGCCAGCAGCAGGAGCACCAACACCTTCAGCAGCAGGGACTGTTCCGCCAACCGATTGACCAGTTTCCGCTCCATCAGGGAGACATGTACCCACAGCAAGATATGTACCAGCAGGCAGACATGTATTCCCAAGGAGATATATTTCAGCAACAGGACATGTTCTCGCAGGGCGACATGTATCAACAGCACGATATGTATAACCAACTCCAGCAGCAGCAGCAGCAGATGCTCCAGCACGTAAAGCAAGAACACGATTTCTCACAACCTATTCAACCGCAACAGCAAGTCCTCACCCGTAAGCCCCCTTCGCCCTCCCTATCTCCCACATCGCCTAATCCAAAAGCAGCACCATTCTCTTGGTCACACCCTTCCAGCGCCGTGTCGCCACCGCAAACTAGTCCGTTGGCCGTGTACTCCAACCACAACCAGCCACCGATCCAGCCGCGGCCACCGGAGTTTCCAGTGTCGACGCCGACGGCGAAAGTGGAGGCTGTGGCGCAAAAGAAAACGCCGAGCTTTCAGTGTCCGTATTGCAGCACGAAGCTTTCCAGACAAGACAATCTGAGGCGACATGTCAAGACACATTTCGTTAGGGCAACTTGATCGAATAAGGGTGTGCTGTTTGGTTTGGAAGCAATCGGAGAGGAAGAGAAAGAGAAAGAAATGGAAATGGAGATGGGTAGGAGGATTGGAAGTTGGGAAGAGAGTGAAACGATGATGTGATGTTGATGGAATGGTATGATACGATGAGTTAAGGGTTATATGATTGGATATGATGGGATGACATACCATAGATACCTCCATTTGATTTTTTTGTTTTCGTGTGAGATATTTAGATAAGGGGTCTGCGCTTGCTTTTTCTTTCATAACTCGGAGCGAGGAAAAAGGAAAATGAGTGATACACTATGATTGTCTGCTGCACCACGTGTCGTTTTGTTGAATGTGATTCTGACCCTCAAAACTCATGATTTACGCCGTTTATATGGCCTTCAAATGGATATCTTATGGTAGCACAGATGCGGCGGCATTTCAGCAACAGGTATCTCCAACACCTGGTATGTACACATACCAAGGAAGAGACGTGCTCGTGCACAAACGTTACACGTCCTTCACGCCGGTGATGTATGAAGTTGTACAACTGGTTAATATACGGTCTATGTATCCCCGGTATCTAACAAAAGTAACGTACAAGAATGATTACAAAAGATTGAAAAGCTGTATCACAGTATCAAAACCAAACAAAACAAAAAAAGCCCTCACGAAGAAGAAACAATGTCTAATCTAAACTTCTCTCTCTTCCTCTCTTCTATATCTATCAGTCCTCGTAAATAGGCACCCTCTCACTAATCTCTTTGATATTACTATGTCTCACCTCTTCTATCCCTTCCCCTTTCCCAGCTACCACCCTCAGTATGAGTTCGTTTAGATCCGGCCTTCCGAGAATATCCACATGATCCGCTGTTGTCGGTCCGCCCCTGATATCGAACCTTCCAGGCTCGTGAGCGAGCTCAACGGTCTTTATCTTTACACCGGCAGGATTGTACCTCGAGATGCTCCAGCCCTTGGTGCACATGTACCCCGAGCTCAGTATCGGAACCGTGCCATCGCCTTCGCCGAGGATCACGCCGTGGTCGCTGCCGAAGCCGTTGATCGTGCTGTCGATTACTACGCGGAGCTTGGATGTGGCGTCGTCGACGGGGCGGATGTAATAACTTCGTTCGGTAGGCTTGCCGACGCCATAAAAACAGTAGATTTTGAGATTGGGGGCGAGCGGGAGCCGTGACTCAAGAGGGTTGATCCATTTGGAGGGGTTGCGTTCGTTTTCCTTTGAGGCCCATCAGCCAGAGCTCTACACCGTCGCAACACCGATGTCGAGAAATACATACCTCAATCTCCTTCCTACTCAGCGCCACACCGTGACTGTAATTCTGCGCAATCTGGTTCCGGTACCACTCATCGCTAGTATCCAGCAAGAACTTTAAGCTATCGGTAACCGTCATATTCATCGGTACGATGGTTCCATTTTTCGGCGCGTACTTTAGCGTTGAGCCATAGGTATCCCCAATTTCTGGGTCGTCGTCAGGTGCCCAAGTGAGGTTTCCCCAGATCGCCTCACCTCCCTTCGGTAAAATGCTGGAGATCCCGGGCATGGCCCGCATGATCTCCGCCCGGTCTTCCTTGCCGAAGAATTTCTCGAGGCCGTAGACGGCCACGGGGTTTAGCTGGACTGTGTCTCGCATTTCGCCGGAGAGGACTGCAGGCACGCCTTTGATTGCGCCGAGCATGCTGCCACCGAGCTGTGGCACTGTCAGTGCTGAAGTATTCGTAACTTGCCCGAGGACCTACATTTATGAACGAATCTATGGTCCCATAGTTAGAATAAACTCTCAACCGATCCCAATTAGAGGTCTTTGAATCTTACCTACGTTGTCGTCCACCCAAGTCGGGCCTCCATTTCCAAAGCCTTCCGCCTCCACCCATTTGAAAAAGTAGTGCACCACTGCATCCTACATATTAGCAAGTCGTAGATTCACTTGTTCTATCGGTCATCGAAATTTGTCTACCTTGCGAACCCATGCTATGCGCAACGATAGCAACCTTCTTATCTGACAATCGTCTGGCTGTTTCTATATGCACCTTAAGCTTCGAGAAGTATTTATCCCGAACCTCCATATTAGAGTACGATAACCGCCAGTCGTAGGAGGCTTGAGCATTCCAACAGATCAGTGAAGGCCTTTCGTACCGTCGGAGTGAGAAGCATCTCACCGGTGTATGCAGAGGTAGGGTCGTATCCAATTGATGCCAGGTTTTCAAGGATTTTACTCCAGATCCAGTACCCAGTAACGAAGAAGTCCGTCGCATCAAAACCCTACACAGGTGTCAGCCATCACCCACCCATCCAATCCCCAAATTTAGCTCACCATGGCAGCCCTCAATTTGATCCCTGACGGATCGAGCCCCGTGACTTTATCCAGCATGATATGTTGCTATGTGAACATCCCGTGAGTGTCCCACCCGCGTACTACCTATACGACCGGAGTAGATACCTTCCAGCTAGCACGATCTTAGCAAATTAGCAATGGTATGCCGTGTCGTAGCAAAGGTTTTTGCAGGGCCAAACCTGTGATCAACGCTCGAAGCATCACCCACGAACCCCACAACCGCTTTCTGAAGTACGGACGACTTTGCTCTTCGGTGCCCCAGCTTTCGAGACTAGGGTGGTAATACATCTCAGCGTTGCCATACGGTTATCAGGGGACGAGGGAGACCGTGAAACAAACCCTGTAGAAATAACTCCCGGAATCTGTTTACATTCATCAGCACTTTCCCATCTGCCTTTGCCCCTCCTCCAGGACCCACATACCATAACAACTGGGTACTTAACCTCCAGTCCTTGGGCCTTTAGGGCCAGGCCAGTGCTGAAAGCCTCGTAATTAACCGCAGCCTTTTCCCTTTGCGAGATATCGCTCGCCTCTTTCAAGATACCAGCCGGGATCACATCGATGATGGAGTCGAGACTCATATCCCTCAGTAGCTGTAGTCCTATGTCCTGATTCTTTGCTGCTGCCCCAGCGAGGAGCAATCCGGCCAGTCCACCGATGGTGAAGATCAGCCATGAGGACCGCTTCTTTTGCCGCTTGTGCGTGGTTCGGAGGGCGGCGTCTTCGGACGAGGAGGATGAGTCTTCTACTCTAAGTGTGGCGGGGTGGTTCGGCTGGGACGGTTTGCGGTGGCGGGGGGTCGTTTCTGCTTGTGCGGTAGACGCCATCGCAATATCTAGGGCTGGACTCTGGAGAGATACGCTCGAAGAGATGGGGGCGCGGATCGGTTAGAGTCGTGAACCGTGTTCATGCCGCGAGCGAGCTTCTGTCAGTTGGTTTTTTTGAGCCGCATGGAAAGTTCCGATGACCATGACATGGCTCCCACCGCCACCATCCGACCCATCCGACCCATCCAAGCTGGTTCCGAACACATCATCTTCCCGTTTCACCACGTGCACACATACTTAAGCATGTGAGACACCGCTTCTGGCTCTAACTATTGTGTTGTCCCAGATCACCGTGCTGAACTCGGAACGACATCTAGCACCCGCTACCTATCTACTAATACCACTTTACCCATCATGACCACCACCCAGGGCACAATCCAATACTGCGCCTACGATCCCTCCCGCGAAGTCTCCCAACTCGAAGCGATCCGGTCGATGATTTCTACGGACCTCTCCGAGCCCTACAGTATCTACGTATACCGGTATTTCCTCTATCAGTGGGGGGATTTATGCTACATGGCGTACGACGGGGATCTATTAGTCGGAGTAGTCGTTGGGAAGCTCGAGCGACACCGTGGAGGCTCCCTACGAGGCTATATTGCTATGTTGGCGACGAAGAAGGAGTATCGGGGAAAAGGAATCGGTATGTGATAATGTGCGTAGGTGGGGTTGGATGTAGACTCTGACAGTTCGGGGGGTGACAGCGACGAAGTTGGTGCAAATGGCTGTCGATGTGATGAAGGCACAGGATGCTGATGAGGTATGTATTGTATTCCGCTTCTGAACGCGAGCGAGCTGTCTGACATGCCTGGGCCTCATCAGGTCGCACTCGAAACGGAAACGACGAACACCGCGGCTATAAAGCTCTACGAACGTCTGGGCTTCTTGCGAAGTAAGCGGCTACATCGATACTACTTCAACGGTAATTCGGCGTTCAGGTTGATTCTGTACCTGAAGCCGAGCCTGAGCTGTGCTTGCGAAGGGGACGACTACGGCCACGACCACAGCCATAGTCACGATGAATCATAGCAATCTGTGGGAATTAACGAGGCATATCGCTGAAGAAGAAACCAAGAAATTTCCAACTCATTCCAATCGGCCATTATACTTAAAGGACAGACACCTACGCGGTCGCTTGAACCACCCTGAATCCCCCCGCAATCGTCTTCTGTATTTCTTCGTTCTTATGGGGCAGGAGTGAAAGTGCATATGCAACCTCGTCCCATTGCTGCTGAGTCTCGCAGCGCGGGAGACGAGCTGCAAGTTTGTCAGAGAGTTGCTTGGCGTGTTTATCCTGTGGATTTGTGTTGTTGAGCAATTGGCCTTAGGTGAGAAGGGAGCGGGATTAGTTACCTTCTCAATAAAGCTCGTAAGGAATTTGACAATGCGCTTCTTAGACTCCTCCTCAAGATTCTCCTCCGCTGAGAGCAGCGAGAACATATCCACGAAATGGTTGTAGACTGCATTATCCTTGGTAGCAAGCTCGGTGAAGAACATTCTAGCCAGATCAGCGATCCGTTTGTCCGAGTCTTCGAGGCACTTGGCCATCTGTCCCAGCTGTCCTTTGACCTTGACTTGACCTGCCAAGATCAAGAATGTCAGTGTCATCAGACAGGTACGCTTTACCGTCGCTTCGTTGTCGTTTAGGCGCCGGTAGAGGAAGTCGGTATTTTCGTCGATGAGGTGGTTGAAGCATACAGCCATGTCACCAACAGCAATAACGGCGTTGCTTCGCACAATGGAGTCGGTGGACCGTTCCATGATGGTAATCAATAGTTGCAGGTGATCCTCACAAAACTCCGCTGACACGCACATCAACTTGCCCATACAAAGCGTAGCCTGAGCTTGAAGGTTTCGATCCTGCTAATCATCAGCAACAATGCCCTCTCTATCCCAAGTATATCGGTGGGGAACCCACGGAGTATAACGTATTCCTTGTACAGATCTCCGTGACTAAAGGTCCAAACCTGGCTAGGAGTGAATCCTCTCCGTACAGTAGCTCTCGTTCACTAATTGTAATTAGCTAAGGTGATTACTCCCACAATAGTTTTATGTAGTAGCACGGCAACGAACCGAACGTGTGCAATTCCTTCCGTGAAATCGTCCTCTGTGGTGCCACCGATGAGATCAAGCTCGTCCTGCTCCTCATCGGTTCTGCCAGGAGTTTCAGTTTCCTTCCCTGTGAAATGTCAGCTGGAGCTGTAACATCAGATAGACGAGGGTGGAACCGCACTCTTCTCCAGCTCCGACTTCTTGCGTTTGAACTCGAGCTCCAGGAGTTCGAGGTGGACGATTTGCTTGACTAAACATCATCAGCTTCCCAACTCTTTCTATGAATGTTTATAAAAAAATACTTACTAGCAACGTGCCCAACAATGAAGAGGAGCTGTGACAGCGGGAAGTAAGACTGTGGGTTCGGGAGTTGCCCTGCTTCTTCAGCCGTACCAGCTTCTTGCATAACTTGATCTTCGGCGTCGTCCTGCCGCGGGGGGGCTGGCGGGTCGCTGAAGACAGCAACTGTTTTCCTCTTAATGATATCTCCGCAGAGCAGATCTGGCTTCTTCGCAAGCGCATATATGGCTCCTATCGCCTGCTCTGCCATGCTGTACCAGTCTTTGTTTTCTGATGGCAGTTGTACTAACGCCCCCAATTTCTCCATGATCGGATGATCGTTCGGTAATTTACCCATGGGGGATGGCGCATCTTTAGCTTTCCTACTAACCGGACTGATGTGGCTCAAAGCCAGACAAGTGTACTTTGCAAGTCCCAAATCTTTTCTCCCCAGCGGGCCAAGTCCCACACGAATGATGGTTTCCAGCTGCTTGACCACGATGTCCGGTTCGGCGAGTGCCAGCATCCCAAGCACAATTATCGCGCCACGTCTCTGGGCCCTCGGAATTTTGACCTTCTCCACATTGTATATCTGCCACAACTTGCTGATGACAAGTTCGGGGATGAGACCATCAGCCATCATCGTACTCATGAGTTTTTCGAGCGATGTCAACTCTGCGGTCGTAGTATCAATTGTCAAGCTGAGCATGTTGCGCGCAACGTAGTTTGCGGAATCGTTTTCTGACATTTCCGGCGGAGCAACGAAGAAGAGCTCCTTGTAACTCTCGATAAGGTGTGATTGCACCCCCTTCCCTTCATCGCTATTCGCTTTTGTCCAGATCAGACGGAGCATTCTTCGGATGCCAAACTTTGCGGTGTCAACCTGGTACGCATCGATCGCTTTGAAGAAGTCCATGGCCTCAATGACTTCACTTTTGTTTTTAGCGGACAATAATTGCAAGACAAGTTCTGAAGCCTCGTGAATCGTTCGGATGAACCTCAGTGCATTGAGGTAGTATCGCCTCGTGAGTTCAAGCTTTGCGATTTCCTCAGGGTGGCCCCGTCGGGGTGGAGGTGGGGGATTTTGCTGGTTCCCTTCAGCACCCTGACCATCGTCACTCCCGATCTCCGTCGCGTCGTCCAACAGCTCGGGATCCACTGTTTCGTTGCCAGGATTGGCATTGCCGCCGGAAATCTCCTCATCAGGCGCGATGAGCCGATTAAGCTCGTCATCCAGCACTTTGAGCCGCGCCTCCCACTCCGTGTATTTCAAGAGGCCACCGTGCATCACACTAAACGGATGGGTGGTGACGAGTTTAGCCAACAGCTTAATCGCGTTCTTGCGGACGTTGCTACTCTTGTCCTTCAGACTACGGCACGCAAGATCTGCAGCATTCTGCCGGCGCTCGGAGAACTTGGTGGCAAGGCTATACGCAAAGTCTTAGCAATTTTTAAAGCAAGCAGGAGTGGGCCTGGACTGGACATACTTAAGAAGTTTGCCGTGGTAAACCTGGATCGTTTTGGACCTGCAGTATGGGTTGACATCCGAGAACCTCTCTTCGAGCAAGTCGAAAAAGGCACCCATCTGCGCATTGTAGTTTTCGCTTCGCTCATCGTCCTTCACCAGTTCGGTGATCAGGTTTCCACAGACCTCGATGACGGCGTTTCGCAAGTTGTAGGACTGAGCACCACATAAATTTCAGCTTATCATTTGGTGGGATTTGATACGACATACTTCGCTGTCCAGCAGCTTGACAATCAGAATCATCTGCTTCATCACCAGGCGGGGCAGCTTTTCTGACAACGTTATGATGAAAGTCGAGACCGACTTGGGACCTTTAGTGTCATTGCTATTGAACTCCTTGTTGCTCAGTTCTCTCAAGATTTCGTCCACCAGTTGCGGGTAATCGTATTGTTCGACCAATATTTGGAGGAATTCGGCCATCGGCTCAGACAGGTGCTCGAAGTACGTCAAATTCTGCAAGATGGATGTTTGTGCGCCTAGAGAGAGGTTTCGTCAAACAGAGACGCCACGCCTAGGACCTCTTTGACTCACCAAAAGCGTGCCCATGGTGTTTCACCGCAATACAGAGAACCCTAATGACGTGCATCTTGATATTTTGGGTTTTCACTCTTTGCTCGCTTTCCAAAACCAAGTAAACCGGCCTGGTGAAGAGGGAGACAAAATTGTCCCTCTCGGAGGTCGTAACAAACACCCGCAGTAACTTGACCTTGAGATTAAGGACCTTACACATCACCTCTAGGATGAGTGTGAGCTGTGCAGGTGAATCCCATGCGGCACCTGTTTCGGCTTTCCCTTTCCCTTTCCCTTTCCCTTTGCCCTTTTGGCCCCCTCTCGCCGTGGCTACCGTTGCCGATGAGCCTAGTTTCTCGGTTCGGGCCTCCAGTCCTGCAACTAACCACTGGAGAAGGAACCCGTAGATCTCCAGTAACTGCCGATGTTCATTGAGGGTATCCTGTTCGTTGGCGTCGATATCCATACTGACGGCGTCCACTTCCGCCGAGAGTCCGGAGACGATAGTATCCAGAACCTTCCCGGCGGCCTGGGCGGGAATCACGGCGAAATATCTGTGCGCAACCACATCAGCCTTGCCCATTAGATCAAAGCCCACCACCTCGTAAGCGCCTACTTAAGCAAGCACTGCATGGTATCCAGCACCGAGCATCTCGTGATCTCCTCCGGATTCGCAGCGATTAGATCGATGATAGGATCCATGATTTGGTTTATCTGCGCGTTTGTGAGAGACTCAGGATTATCCTCTGCTTCTAGCAGCCCGTTGTCCGCGTCTGGGCATGGCACTGAAGCTGGGCCTTCGTGGTAGTAGCGGAGCGAGGCACTCAGATCGAAAGACGTTCGCTCATCATCCATGGCGGCGGTAGATACGGGGAGGGGTGAAAAGGGCCGAAGAGAAGGCGACGGCAATGCGGAAGCTGTTTTTTTTTCTTTCCCTTTTGGTTGTAGTGACGTCTGGAGTATGTTTTGCTGGGGGCAGTAGGGTTGTAGTTGATGCCCTGACCTCCGTTTCACGCTTCGCGCCGCGGTCGCGTCCTTCTTTATCTAGATCCCGGTCACTTTTTTACGCGATGCGACCACACCGTTAGTTGGTTACCACCGCCGAAATCAAAACAAACCGATTGACCGAACATATCAACCCAAACACCCCAACATAATTTCACGCCATTCTCTTCCCGGAAACACACACCCAACCCAAGGCTTTATCATGGATACCGGCGGTACATCTCCAAGCTCACATATGCCCACCGAGGGAACACTAGTGCCAGCGTCGCATGCAACATCGACCTACGACTACGGTGAAGAACTCGAGCGGCAAATCGCACTGCGGGATCCAGGCCTGGCAAATCTAATCGAGCACAATAAGCGGCAGCGCGCATCCGGAGCTCACAGCATTACCACTACTAGATCCACTGTCGACACCACATTGGCTTCACACAGCGAAGAGGACGGAGAGGAAGAAGAGGAGGAATCTGGGGTGAAAGAGGATGTAGGAAGGGGAATGGGAGAGAATGGATACAACCACAATGGGCAGGGGGGGGCTCAGTCTGAGTACGATCAGATGGATGAGGACCGTTCCTATTCATCGGAAGAGGAGCAGGAAGAGGAGGAGGAAGAGGAGGAGGAAGAGGAGGAGGAAGAGGAGGAGGAAGAGGAGGAAGAGGAGGAAGAGGAAGAGGGCAAAGATGGGAGAGATCCAGCGGAAACGGAAGAACTGCAGGAGGAGGTGGATGAAATGCACGTTAATGCTGGTACTGATGCTGAGAATAGGGTCAAGAGCAGCGGGCGTGCAGCTTCTCGGACTCCCGGCCACGAAGACGAAGGTAGGGAAGATGAAGACCAGACAAAAGGAGAGGGGGATGAGGAGGAGTACTCGGAGGAAGAGGTGGAAGATGAGGAAGAGGAAGAGGAGGAGGAAGAGGAAGAGGAGGAGGAAGATGAAGAGGAAGAATATCCTACAGATCCTTTGGTCATTGAAGAGATCGAAAAGTTCCAGGCTACATTCCGCGGCATCGAGAAACGGTTTAGGTTGATAAACAAAATTGGTGAAGGTAGTCAGCCTTTCAACTTTACGTTTACCACCCAGAACTGACCATCTTCCCATAGGAACTTTTAGTTCGGTATACAAAGCGGAAGATCTATTGTACGATAGATATGACAACAGCTGGGATCTTGAGGATTCACCACCGCCTCCACGACGAAATGGCATTCGTCCGCCAAAATACGTAGCCATCAAGAAGATTTACGTCACTAGTTCGCCCGCACGAATACAAAATGAGCTGGAACTTCTGCATGACCTGACAGGGTGCAAGTCCGTCGTTCCGCTGGTCACTGCATTCCGGTACCAAGATCAAGTGGTTGCGATCTTGCCATACTTCCGGCATGTTGATTTCAGGGTCCGTTAGAACCTCTACCTCCCACCTTTTGTCAACCACTATATTTACACAGAACACCAATCCAGGAATACTTCCGCAGTCTAACAATAAACGACATTGTCCTCTACTTTAAATCCCTCTTCAGCGCGCTCGAGCACGTCCACACACACGACATAATCCACCGAGATATCAAACCGACCAACTTTCTCTATGACTTATACAGAGGCCGCGGCGTCCTATGCGACTTTGGGCTTGCTGAGCGAGAGGGCACCGACAGTTCCTTCTGCAACTGCCGACTGACGAACGGAGTACGTAAGGAGCTCGAATGGAGGGACCCAATAGCCGTGTCTCAGGGGTACCCGAAAAACGACTCTCGGCCGTCCCGCCGCGCGAACCGCGCTGGCACCCGTGGTTTCAGGGCCCCAGAGGTACTGTTCAAATGCCAATGCCAAACAACCAGTCTGCCCCCCCCCCCCCCCGGTTTCCCCACCACCCAACTAACTTCGAAACAGAAATCGATATATGGTCCGCAGGTGTGATTCTTCTCACCATCCTCAGTAAGCGCTTCCCTTTCTTCAACAGCAGTGACGACGTCGATGCGATAATCGAGATCGCCACGATCTTCGGCAAAGCGAAGATGCGTGCCTGTGCAATGATTCACGGATGCATATTTGAGACGACCATCCCCACGATCGGCGAGAAGGGTTTCACTCTAGAAAAGATCGTGCTGTGGGCTACCAATCGCTCCGCTGGCGGCGGGAGTAGTAGCGCAGATCAGGATCTATTACCGGAGGGTGAGAGGCTTGCGTGTCAGTTTCTGGCAAGATGCTTTGAGCTCGATCCGATGAAGAGGATAAGTGCGGCGGAGGCACTGAGACATCCTTTCCTAAATTATGAGGAGCCGGACGAGGAAGGCAAGGACGAGGAAGGGAACTGTGGGGATAGCGATGTGAACGATGAGGGAGATCCAGAGGTCGACATTTGACATAAGAGCAAGATTTAGCAGGTTCATGGCTAAGTAGGGCTGTGAATGCTGAGTTGTAGACAACTCATGACTGATCACTCTACTCTGATACATCCTGCATGAATATCTAGATCATTATCTACAAGGCTCCACTGGGTCTCAACACTTCGGCCAGTATGGGGTGCTCAACACGACTCAACTTGGAACAGTAGAGGAGATTTGATACGCACCCACAATTGAAAGGAGAGACCTGTGATCGGCGTTCATACGAGACAAGAGTTGCAAGCTATGCGGCCACAAAGCGAAGCAAGGATGGATATATGTTGCCGTATCGCAACGAATAAACTACTTAGAAGCAACTTCTCGGCACCTTAAACTCCCGCCCGTCATAACCATGATTTTCGCTAACCCCGTCACCCATCCAGCCTCTCTCACACGCACGCACACACGAGAGAAAGGACCATCCACGACGGAACAATTTATCGTATCACCCGTGTCTGCGTACAGTGAAACAGAAGGACGAAAACACCCCCAAGGCAACAGAACGCATGAGAACTTAACATGATCGCCCCACGCCTTAGATGGCGTACTTCCTAGTCCACTCTCTAGCAGTAGCCTCGTACCGAGCACGGTCGGTCTTGTAGACGTGCGCGATCTCCGGGACCAGAGGGTCGTCGGGGTTCGGGTCGGTCAACATCGAGCAGATCGAAAGCAAGACTGGAGCCGTTATAAATCTAGACCTCCAAACGACGAAATAGTGCTAACCTTTCGAAATAGTCAAGGCAGGAGACCACTGATCCCTCAAAATGTCCAAACAGATGCTGCCATTGGCATTGATGTTCGGGTGATAGATGCGAGTGGTGAAGTTGACCTTCGGGGGCTTGAACGGGTAGTCGGTGGGGAAAGCAATGCTCAGAAAAAACACGCCGGAGGAGTACGGGGAGTCAGACTATGAACAAAGATAAGTCAGTGCATTGTCCTTTCGTCGTCGTAAAGAGTGTTTGGAGACGTGCTGGACCCATGATGGTCGCCTGCCAGTGGAACTGCGCACTTGTTAGCAACTAGAACCAATCAAACAAAGCTGAGTTGCCACAGCATAGAGCTGCGAAACCTCCCAAGCATTTTCCTACAAAGAGCTTGAAAGGCCACCCAACCAAGCTTCGGTAACGAAGCAGAAAGAAGTATAGAAACATACCAGGTCATCTCCAATAGGACCAGCACTGCAGGACGAGGGTGGGTCGCTGTAGCTTGCATCAGTAAACCATACGAAAAAGAACCACGATGACCTGATGCTGAAGCACACGACCCCGCCACCCTCCTCACGATATACCGGGAGGCCGGGGGGGTCCAGAGCTCAAGACAAGAGAGAGTCGACACACCGTCCGAGATCAGTCAACTCCTTGGTGATTCTCTTGAGGGCCATCTTGCTGCGTAGTGTAGTTGTCTTTAACTGTTGACGAGAAGTGGGGTCAGTAAGAAGGTAAGAGGAAAGCGAGTGTTTGGTCGGGTAACAGGGGAGGTCGAAGGTCGAGGAGGGACAAGAGAGGTGATGTTGAACGAGGTAGCGAGGGAAGAGGGAAGTGAACAGAGTATAAGTGAGAACAGACCTTTTTGTGGAGGGATGGGTAGAGGATTTATGGAGGGATGAGTAGAGGATGGTGGTGATGGGGATAGTAGTTGGTGTAGGAGTTGAGAGGAGCCGGGGGGTGAAGGTAGTGGGAGTTGGGGGGAGTTGGGGGGTGAAGGTATTGGGAGTTGGGAGTTGGGAGGTGGTGATGAAGGAAGGAGACGGTGGATGGGGAGGTTGCGGGCCGGGTTAAGTAAGGAAAGGGGGGGGGGGGTGCAACCTTTGTGTCGGAGGGGCGAGAGTGAGGAGAGAAAGAAGGAGGGGTTTTGTGTGCCTGCCAGCCGCTGAGCGCCCAAAACACTCACTCGGACGCTCGCGCCTCAGAAGAAACCTAACGAACCAATCCGTTCTGGGGGGGGGGGGGGGGGCCCACGTTGGTGAAGTAAATATAATGTGCAA
>Ga0307516_10001526_pt1 | contig 31910 bp, 29 predicted proteins | sample 19_EM_MG_FD_203310 | JGI IMG/M metagenome (GOLD analysis project Ga0307516, IMG submission 203310) | Populus trichocarpa ectomycorrhiza microbial communities from riparian zone in the Pacific Northwest, United States - 19_EM | ecosystem: Host-associated > Plants > Roots > Unclassified | place...
GCGGTTGCGGCGCGCCTGCGAGAGCCTCGGCGGCAGCACGACACGGGCCACTTGAGGGGCGACTTGCGGGCTGTTGGCGCTGTGAGCTCGCGCCGAAGCGATCTGCACGGCGGCGTGGCCCTCCGCCGGCCTCGATTGGACTGTCCCGGCTTGGGCGATGTTCGTTGTGACGGGGTGCGCGTAGTCTGCCTCTGCCCGGCTCATGCGCACCCAAAGCGCAGGCCGTGGTTGACTTTCGACCCAACCGACGGTGGTGGCGCGACACCTTCGGTGTGGTCAAGGGTTTCCCCTTTCCATCATCAATCGTTAATCTCTTATATTAGTAAAGCCGCATAAACAGATTGACCGTTCCACGGAGCCGCCCGCACCAGAAGCGGGTCACTTCACGGTCCGCGGTTCGATTGGAGACAAGCTGTGGATTCCGAACGCCTCGCTGCCGGGCGCCTGCTCAAGGCACCCGAGAACTTTCTCGATGCGGACGGCGTGCGGCAGGTGTTTGCCGAAGCCAAGACCGACAGGCGCGACTTCATCCGCAAGGCATTCGCTGTGGTCGGCGCCGCAGGCGCCGCCGTCGCCGTCCCGGGAGCACGTGCACAGTCCAACCCGGTTCCCGCCGATGGTGGCGACCCCAACATCCTGGAGTTGCCGGCCCACTCGCGCGGCCTGGGCCAACCGGTGGCCGCCGATGGGTACGGCAAGCCTTCGAAATTCGAGTCGAACGTGCAACGCCGCACCAGTCCCGGCCTGACGCAGACGACACAGGCCTCCGTCTCGTTCGCGCCGCTGCAGTCGCTGTTCGGCATCGTCACGCCCAGCGGACTGCACTTCGAGCGCCACCACCAGGGGTGGTGGGACATCGATCCGTCGAAGCACCGGTTGATGATCAACGGCTCGGACGACAAGATCCTGAAGAAGCCGATGGTCTTCACCATGGACGAGTTGATGCGCCTGCCGACGGTGAGCCGCTTCCACTTCATCGAGTGCGGCGCCAACACCGGCATGGAGTGGGGCAACGTGGCCGTGCCGACGTGCCAGTACACGCACGGCATGCTCAGCTGCAGCGAGTTCACGGGCGTGCCGCTGAAGATCCTGCTCGACATGGCGGGCGTGGACTACAAGCGTGGTCGCTTCGTGCTCGCCGAAGGCGCGGATGGCTCGTCGATGACCCGCACGCTGCCGATGGAGCTGATCGAGAGCGGCGAGGTGATCGTCGCGTACGGCCAGAACGGCGAGATGCTGCGCCCAGAAAACGGCTACCCGCTGCGTCTGGTCGTACCGGGTGTGCAGGGCGTGAGCTGGGTCAAGTACCTGCGCCGCATTGAGGTGGGCGACATGCCCTATGGCACCAAGGACGAGACCATCCACTACGTGGACCTGCTGCCAGGTGGTCAGCATCGGCAGTACACGAGCACGCAGGAATGCAAGAGCGTGGTCACGACGCCCTCTGGCGGCCAGGTGCTGTTGAACAAGGGCTTCTACAACATCAGCGGCCTCGCCTGGTCGGGTCGCGGCAAGGTGAAGAAGGTCGATGTGTCGGTCGACGGTGGTCGCAACTGGCGTTCCGCACGGCTGGAAACGCCTGTGCTCAGCAAGTGCCTGACACGCTTCAATCTCGACTGGGTCTGGGACGGCAAGCCGGCACTGATCCAAAGCCGCGCGATGGACGAGACCGGCTACGTGCAACCCACGACGAAACAGTTGCGCGCGGTGCGTGGCACGCGCTCGATCTATCACAACAATTCGATGCAGAGCTGGCTCGTGCAGGAAAGCGGCGAGGTGAAGAATGTTCAACTCTCGTAAGGCCTCGCTGGCGTTGCTGGTGTCGATGCTGGGTGCTGTCACTGCAGCGCAGGCGCAAGTCAGCTATCCGAACGTGGGGCGTACCGCCACTCCGTTGGAGGTGGCGACGTGGAACATCGATGTGCGCCCCGACTTCAAGGGCCTTCCGCCCGGTTCAGGTTCGGTTGCTCAAGGCATGGAAGTGTGGGAAGGCAAGTGCGCCTCCTGCCACGGAGTCTTCGGCGAGAGCAATCAAACCTTCTCGCCGCTGGTCGGTGGCACCACGGCGGACGACATCAAGACCGGTCATGTGGCTCGGCTCAATGACCCGGCGTTCCCGGGCCGCACGACGCTGATGAAGGTGTCGGCACTGTCGACATTGTGGGACTACATCAACCGCGCGATGCCCTGGACGGCGCCCAAGTCGCTCAAGCCGGACGAGGTGTATGCCGTCACGGCTTACCTGTTGAACCTGGGTGGCATCGTGCCCGACAACCTGACGCTGTCGGACCGCAACATTTCCGAGGTGCAGAAGCTGCTGCCCAACCGCAATGGGGTCACCACGGACCACGGACTGTGGCCCGGTGCCGCGGCGCGCAACGGCGGCTTGGGCAATGGTGGCAAGCCAGACGTGAAGGCCGTTGCTTGCATGAAGGACTGTGCCTCTGAGCCCAAGGTAGCGTCGTTCCTGCCGGATTTTGCGCGCAACCAGCATGGCAACCTGGCGGAGCAGAACCGCAGCGTGGGCGCGCAACACGGTGCCGACACCACCAAGCCACCAGCTGCCAGCCCCGCGGCCGCCAGGCTCGCGTTGTCAGCACCCGTGGCGACCGCGCCGGCGGGCGGCGGGGCTGCTTCGGCCTCGGCCACTGCACTCGCGCAGAAGTACACCTGCGTGGCCTGTCACGGCGTGGAAAACACGATCGTCGGGCCCGCCTTCCGCGACATCGCCAAGAAGTACGGCGACCGCGCCGATGCGGTGGCCTATCTGTCCGGAAAGATTCGTTCCGGTGGATCGGGGCTGTGGGGAGCTGTTCCCATGCCCGAACAGTCGTTGAGCGAAGCCGACGCGCGGACCATCGCGCAGTGGCTCGCAGCAGGGGCCGCTCCCTGACCGTCGTCGCCATCCCTTGCTAGGGAACGCACCCATCGCAATTGAGAATTGCTTCATTAGCATTTACAGATAGAGACTGGAGATCTTGATGCACACCCGCAGAGAAATGCTTACTCGCTCGGCCCAGGTGGCCGGAATGCTCGCCGCTCTTGGCATGCTGCCGGGGCACGCCCATGCGCAGGCCGCTGGCTACAACACGGCGGCGTTCGACGCCAAGACCATGGGCGACCTGATGAAGGCGCTGGGCGGCTCGACCCCCGTGGAGAGCAAGGACGTGACGATCACCGGCCCGGACATCGCCGAAAACGGCGCCGTGGTGCCGGTGGGCGCGGCCACTTCTTTGCCGGGCGTCAAGCGATTGCTGCTGCTGGTCGAGAAGAACCCGGCCATGCTGTCGGCGATGTTCGACGTGAGTGATGCAGTGGAACCCAACTTCTCGACGCGCGTGAAGATGGGCCAGTCGTCCAACGTCTTCGCCGTGGCGATGATGGCCGACGGCAAGGTCCTGTACGCCGCCAAGGAAATCAAGGTCACGCTGGGTGGCTGCGGCGGCTGACACGCCTGCCTCACCCGAACCGAAACACCCGAAGGAGATTGAACATGGCAGATCCGATGCGCATTCGCGCGCAAGCCACCGGCGACAAGGCCACCGTCCGTGTGCTGATGGCCCACGAGATGGAAACCGGCCAACGCAAGGACGCGGCTGGCAAGACCGTTCCGGCCTGGTACATCACGGACGTGACCGCCCAACTCAACGGCAAGACGGTGTTGACGGCCCAATGGGGTCCGTCCGTCGCCAAGAATCCGTTCCTGCAGTTCAACGTCAAGGGCGCGAAGGCCGGCGACAAGATCGGTGTGACCTGGGTGGACAACAAGGGCGACAAGCGCGCCGACGAAGCCACCGTGTCCTGACCGTCTCGCCTATCAGAAGAACACTAGGAGACCCATGCGCAGCACCCTGAACGCCCCGGCCGCTTTGACCCTGCTGGCTGCTTGCATAGCAGCCGCTCCCGCCATGTCCCAACAGAAATCGGCTGCCGACGGCATCGCCGAGTACCGCGCCATGTTGGCCGACGGCAACCCGGCCGAACTTTTCGAAGCCAAGGGTGAAGACCTTTGGAAGAAGAAGCGCGGGCCGAAGAACGCATCGCTCGAACAATGTGACCTGGGCAGGGGGCCCGGCGTCGTCAAGGGTGCCTTCGTCGAGTTGCCGCGTTACTTCGCTGACACGTCTCGCGTGCAGGATCTCGAGTCGCGCCTGCTGACGTGCATGGAGCGCTTGCAGGGCTTTGACCCGGTGGCCATTTCGAAGACCGCCTTCGGGCAGGGCGAGCAGCTGACCATGGAAGGATTGACGGCCTGGATCGCTGCCGAGTCCAGGGGCATGAAATTCAACCTTTCGCAGGCGCATGCCGACGAACGCAAGACCTTCGAGCTCGGCAAGCGCGCGTTCTTCTATCGCGGGGGGCCGCACGATTTCTCGTGCGCTTCGTGCCACGGCCAGCCTGACAAGCGCATCCGCCTGCAAGACCTGCCCGACCTGACGAAGAACCCAGGGAACGGCATCGGCTTCGCGGCTTGGCCAGCGTACCGCGTCAGCAGCGGCGAGATGTGGAGCATGCAGAGGCGACTGAACGACTGCTTCCGCCAGCAGCGTTTCCCGTACCCCGGTTATGCGTCGGAGGTGACCATTGCGCTCGGCGTCTACATGGGCGTCAACGCCAAGGGGGCCGAGTCCATTGCACCCGCTCTCAAGCGCTGAAGGAGTACCCCATGAACCACAAGAAGAGTCTCTTCCTCGCATCCGCGGCCACCGCCGCCATGCTGATCGCCGGCTGCGCTGCCATGGCGCCGACGCCGGACTACGACGCATTGACCACGCAGATGATGACCGGCTCGTTCCGCGACGAAGGCATCGCCAAGGTCGATCGCCTGCAGCAGGACGCCTCGAACGCGGCTTGCTCCAAGGCGCAGGGCGGCAGCCCGCCTGAAGACCTGGCCAACGCCATCCAGCAGGCCGCGCTGAAGAGCGTGCGCATGCCGGCCGATGGCAAGTTCATCGGTGATTGGCGTGAGGGCGAGAAGCTCGCGCAGAACGGGCGTGGCATGACCTGGACCGACAAGTCCGCCGCCCCAGCGGCCAATGGTGGCAATTGCTACAACTGCCATCAGATCGCCAAGGCCGAGATCTCCTACGGCACGATCGGACCCAGCCTGTACCAGTACGGCAAGAACCGTGGCGTGACCGACCCCGCCAGTGCGGCCGCGAAGCCGATCGTCGAGTACACGTGGACGAAGCTGTGGAACGCCAAGGCCTACAACGCCTGTTCCGGCATGCCGCGTTTCGGCCATGCGGGCCTGCTCGACGAGAAGCAACTCAAGGACCTGATGGCACTGATCCTGGACCCGAAGTCACCGGTGAATCAGTAGGCCATGAACCTCTCGAAGCGTGAGTTCCTCCAGGTCCTTGGGGCGGCTTCCGCCGCCGGTCTGAGCCTCGGCCGCTATGCCGACGCCGATGCGGCGACGGCGCAGCAAGGTCTGTACGAACGGCCGAAGTTCGGCAACGTGTCGCTGCTGCACATGACCGACTGCCATGCGCAGTTGTTGCCCATTCACTTCCGTGAACCGAACGTCAACATGGGCGTGGGCGCGATGCAGGGCCAGCTGCCGCACCTGGTGGGCGAGTCGCTGCTGAAGGCCGCGGGCCTGCGACCCGGCAGTGAGCAGGCGTTCGCCTACACCTACCTCGACTTCGACCAGGCGGCGCGCCGTTACGGCAAGGTCGGCGGCTTCGCGCACCTGACCACACTCGTCAAGCAGCTCAAAGCCAGCCGGCCCGGTGCGCTGCTGCTCGACGGCGGCGACACCTGGCAAGGCTCGGCGACCTCGCTGTGGACGAACGCACAGGACATGGTCGACGCCTGCAAGCTGCTCGGCGTGGACGTGATGACCGGGCATTGGGAATTCACCTACGGCATGGACCGGGTGAAGGAGATCGTCGAGAAGGACTTCAAGGGTCAGATTGAGTTCATCGCACAGAACGTCAAGACCAACGACTTCGGCGACCCGGTGTTCAAGCCCTACGTGCTTCGCGAAATCAACGGTGTCCAGGTCGCGATCATCGGCCAGGCCTTTCCGTACACGCCGATCGCCAACCCGCGCTACCTGGTGGCCGACTGGAGCTTCGGCATCCAGGACGAGAACATGCAGAAGGTGGTCGACGAGGCCCGTGGCAAGGGCGCGACGGTCGTTGTGCTGCTGTCGCACAACGGGATGGACGTGGACTTGAAGATGGCCTCGCGCGTGCGCGGCATCGATGCGATCTTCGGCGGCCACACGCACGACGGCGTGCCGGTCGCGATCCCCGTCACCAACGCCGGCGGCACGACTCTCGTGACCAACGCCGGCAGCAACGGGAAGTTCCTCGGCGTGATGGACTTCGACGTGAAGGGCGGCAAGGTGGCCGACTTCCGCTATCGCCTGCTGCCCGTCTTCGCCAACCAGTTGAAGGCCGATCCGGCGATGGCAGCGCTGATCACCAAAGTGCGCGCACCGTATGAAGCCAAGCTGGCCGAGAAGCTGGCGATCACCGACGGCCTGCTGTATCGCCGCGGCAACTTCAATGGCAGCTGGGACCAGCTCGTCTGCGATGCGCTGATGGACGTGCAGGGGGCCGAGATCGCCTTCTCACCCGGCTTCCGATGGGGCACCACGCTGCTGCCGGGCGACGTGATCACGCGCGATCTGATGATGGACCAACTGGCCATCACCTACCCTTACGCCACGGTCAGCGAGATGACCGGCGAGACGATCAAGACTGTCCTTGAAGACGTGGCCGACAACCTGTTCAACCCCGACCCGTACTACCAGCAGGGTGGCGACATGGTGCGCGTCGGCGGGCTGGCCTACACATGCAGCCCGGCCGAGAAGATGGGTCAGCGCATCACCGACATGCGGCTGGGCGGCAAGCCGATCGAGGCTGGTCGCAAGTACAAGGTGGCCGGCTGGGCGCCCGTGGCTGAGGAGGCGCGAACGGCACCGGGCAGCAAGCCGGTCTGGGATGTCGTCGAAGGCTGGCTGAAGTCGCAGCCGGGCGGTCATGTGAAGGCCCGCAAGGTCAACACGCCAACCCTGGTGGGCGTGCAGGGCAACCCCGGCATCGGCAAGGGCTGAAACGTTATGAGCACCTCACTTCGTTCGAACTTCTGGGTCGCGCCTTTGTGTGCGTCTCTCGCACTCATTGCTTTACCCGTGACAGCCCAGCAAGCGACGTACACCGTGAAGCTGTTGACTCCGGAAGTCGCGTTGACCGCGGCACAGGCGGCGATGGCCCACTGCCGAAAGGCCGGGTATCAGGTCGCGGTCGCGGTGGTGGATCGATCGGGCGTGCTGCAGGTGCTGCTGCGTGACCGGTTCGCTGGAGCTCACACCGTGGATGCAGCAACGCAAAAGGCCTGGACGGCGGCCAGCTTCCGGATACCCACGGCCACTCTCGCCGCCGAGACCCAGGCCGGCAAGCCCATGAGCGGCATCCGCCTGCTGCCCCATGTGATGGCCATCGGCGGTGGCCAGGTCATCGAGGCAGGTGGCAGCACGCTGGCCGGCATCGGCGTATCTGGCGCACCGGGCGGAGACGCAGACGACGCATGCGCCGTGGCTGGCCTGAAGGCCATCGCCGACGCCATCGAGTTCTGAATCCTCGGCGCCGTGAAGCCACTCTTACCCTAGCCCCCGACCTGTTGCTCGCCACCCCAAGGAGACCTCGATGAACGTCCGGCAACTGTTCGCCTGTGCAGCACTGCTGCTTGCAAGCGGCTTGACCTGGGCACAGGACAAGGTCGTCTACCACGTCAGTGATACCGACGCGCAGGCGCTCGGCGCCCTGCGCAACGTTCGCAACCACCTGGACACCGACCCGACCGCCAAGATCATCGTCGTCGCGCACGCCCAGGGTGTGGACTTCCTGATGGAGGGTGCCAAGGACAGGAACGGCAGTGCCTATGCGGGCCCGGTGTCGGCGCTGAAGAGCCGCGGTGTCACGTTCGAGGTCTGCGAGATCACGCTGAAGACCCGCGGCCTGAAGAAGGACCAGTTCCTGCAGGAGGCCGACTTCACCCCGTCGGGTGTGGTGCGACTGGCCAAGTTGCAGGGGCAGGGCTACGCGTACATCCGACCGTGAATGTCGTCGAGCCCATCGTCACGCGCCTGGGTGAAAGCACGTCGCTGGCGCTGAGCGGTCTGCTCGTCGGCGTGGCCTTCGGCTTCCTGGCTCAGCGCTCGCGCTTCTGCCTGCGTTCGGCTGTGCTCGAGTTCGCCCGCAATCTGACCGGCGGCAAGCTCACGGTCTGGTTGTTTGCGTTTGCGACGGCGGTGCTCGCGACACAGGCGCTGGCGTGGGCCGGATGGTTCGATGCGCGCGATGCGCGGCAGATCGCGGCCCGCGGCAGCCTCTCGGGTGCGGCGATCGGTGGTGTGTTGTTCGGCATCGGCATGATCCTGGCGCGCGGCTGCTCCAGCCGACTGCTGGTGTTGGCGGCCCAAGGCAACCTGCGGTCACTCATGTCCGGACTGGTCTTCGCGGTGGCTGCGCAGGCCGCATGGACGGGCATGCTGGCCCCCGTGCGCGAGATCATCTCGGCCTGGTGGACCGTTGACGGCGGCACGGCCCGCGACCTGATCGCTCGCACCGGCATCGGTCACGGTGGTGCCTTGCTGTTCGGGGCCGTCTGGCTCGCTGCCGCCATCGTGTGGGCACGCCGCCAGCGTGTCGAGACCTGGGCCTGGGCCGGAGCCGTCGGTGTCGGCCTGACCATTGCCGCGGCCTGGTGGATGACCTACGCCATCTCGAAGGCGTCGTTCGACCCGCACCCCGTGCAGTCGCTCAGCTTCACCGGGCCTTCGGCCGACGTGCTGTCGCGCGTGCTCTTTGCCAGCGACAAGCCGGCCACCTTCGACCTCGGCCTGGTCCCGGGTGTGTTCCTGGGCGCGTTCCTGGCCGCCGCGCTGTTTGGTGAACTCAAGCTCGAAGGATTCCAGGGCGGGGCCAGCATGCGCCGCTACCTGATCGGCGCCATGTGCATGGGCTTCGGCGGCATGCTCGCCGGCGGTTGCGCGGTCGGTGCCGGGTTGTCGGGAACGGCGGTCTTCACGATCACGGCCTACGTCACCTTGACCGCGATGTGGGTCGCGGCGGCCGTCACCGACCGGCTGCTCGACCAGCATCCGACCGGTGTGCTCGACCAAGCGATGCCGGGCTCGCCTGCCGCGATTCCAACGGCCGTGCCCGTCACGTCGAGTTTCCGATGAGGTCAATCCGGGAGTGGTTCGCGGCGGTCGCGCTGCTGGCGTTCACGCTGCCTTGCGCGGTTCGCGCCGCGGATGCCGCTGGCAAGACCGAGCCTGCGCTGCACGCCACCCAGGTGGCCGACCGCGCATGGTTGGTACAGGGTGTGGCAGCGCTGGGCTCGCCGGCCAATCGCAACTTCATCTCCAACGCCGGCTTCATCGTCACCGATGATGGCGTGGTCGTGGTCGATGCCCTGGGCTCGCCCGCGCTCGCCGAGGAACTGCTGTCTGAAATCCGGCGCGTCACCCCGCAGCCGGTCCGCCATGTCATCGTCACCCACTATCACGCGGACCACATCTACGGCCTGCAGACCTTCAAGGCGGCGGGTGCGACGATCCTGGCGCACAGCGCCGGACGCGAGTACCTGAACTCGGACACCGCGCAAAAGCGGCTGGAGGCCAGCCGCCTCGAACTCGGCCCCTGGGTCGATGACACGACGCGCCTCGTGCCCGCCGATCGCTGGCTGGACCAGGACGAGACGCGCCTGCGGGTCGGCTCCTACGACGTCCTGATCCGCCGTGTCGGCCCCGCGCACACTCCCGAGGACCTGGTGGTGTTCGTGCCGAAGCTGGGTGTGCTGTTCTCGGGGGACCTGTTCTTCCGCGGGCGCATTCCGTTTGTCGGCCAGGCCGATAGCCGCTTGTGGATCTCGTCGCTCGAACGCCTGATCGACTACAAGCCGCGGGTCGTGGTTCCCGGGCATGGACCGGCGTCGACCGACCCGATGGCTGATCTGGTGATGACGCGCGACTACCTGGTCTACTTGCGCCAGACGATGGGCGAGGCCGCGCACAAGCTCGAGCCTTTCGAAGACGCCTATGCCCGCGCGGACTGGTCCCGCTACGAAAAGATGCCGCTGTTCCGCGCCGCGAATCGCATGAACGCCTACAACACCTACCTGCTGATGGAGCAGCAGGACGGCAAATAAAGATCGAGTCGCCCCGGCGCCGCGCATGCTGACCGGCCTCGCGCTGACATGGCCCGTGGTCGTGCTCCGAGCGCCCTGGTGTCCGTTCTGCCGTTGTCACGCATCGTTGGCCTGTGCAGCGCCTGGGCGCATCTCTGCATTCATCGCTGAGTACGAATAAAATCCTGAACGAATGGGTCACCCGCCTGGAGCCGCAACATGGAAGAGCTGAGCAGTCAAGACCGCGTCTTCGAGTCCGCGGCCGAGCTCTTCGCCGTGCTGGCCACGCCGGTGCGCCTGAAGATCATCAGTGCCGTGTGCCAGCAGGAGAAGAACGTCACCGAGCTGCTTGCCCTGATCGACACGACCCAGCCCAACATGTCGCAGCATCTGGCGACGCTCTACCGCAGCGGGGTGCTGTCCAAGCGGCGCGAGGGCACGCAGATCTACTACCGATTGCAGAGCGAGCGCGTGGCCATGCTGTGCCGCGCGGTGTGCACCCAGGTCGCGATCGAGCTGGACAGCGGCTCCGAGGTGGTGTCGTCGGATCGGCTCGTGCCCCTGGCGCATCGTTGAGCAGCCCACCTTATCGCAGCAAGCGCCAGCGAAAGGATCGCCACGGTTCGCGCGCAATGGCTCATGGTGCTCAACGCGTGGGCGCCAGCTGGCTCTGAACCCATCGCACCAGGTCAGAGGCGGACATGGCGCCCGACTGGCGGGCCAGTTCCCGGCCAGCGCGATAGAGAATCACCGTGGGAATGCTGCGGATGCCGCTGGACGCGCTCGCCCGCGGGTTCGCTTCGGTGTCGAGCTTGGCAAAGCGAACGCCGGGCAACTGCGTCGCGGAGCTCGCGAAGTGCGGTGCCATCATCTTGCACGGGCCACACCATTCGGCCCAGAAGTCCACCAGCACCGGCAGATCGTTGCGTGCGATGAAGGCAGGGAAGGTGGCGTCGGTCAGCGTCGCCGGCCCGGCGGCCATGAGCTCGACACGGCATCGGCCGCACACGGGCTGGTCATTCAGCCGTTCCTCGGGCACGCGGTTGGTCGTGCCGCAAGCAGGGCAGACGAGGTTCATGCTCAGGCTCCCGAGCGTGCGCCGAGCTTGCGCACGATGGTTTCCATCAGGCACCACTTCGTCAGTGCGCTTTGAAGAAGGTTCGCACCCACGAACGCGGTGAAGGCCAGCCACCAGGGGCTGACGAAGGTCGGGCTGCCGGGGATGCCCAGGGCCAACGAGAGCAGGATGAAGGTGCCTGCGACGAGACGGACGATTTGCCAGGAAGTCATGCGATTGCTCCTTGAAGAGAAGAGGTGATGGAAAGGGACTCGGACTCGACGGAACCGGTGATGGCTCCCAGGCGGTGGCGGTAGGCCACGTAGTACAGGATCGGGATCACCACCAGCGTGAGCACGGTGGAGACGAAGATCCCGAAGATCAGCGAGATCGCCAGCCCGTTGAAGATCGGGTCGTCGAGGATGAAGAACGCGCCGAGCATCGCCGCGAGGCCGGTCAGCACGATCGGCTGGGCGCGGGTGACGGCCGAGCGCACGATCGCGTCCTTGAAGTCGACGCCTTGTCGCACCTGCAGGTTGATGAAGTCCACCAGCAGGATCGAGTTGCGCACGATGATCCCGGCCAGCGCGATCATGCCGATCATGCTGGTGGCGGTGTACTGCGCGCCCAGCAGCGCGTGTCCGGGCATCACACCGATGATCGTCAGTGGAATCGGCGCCATGATGATCAACGGCGTCAGGTAGCTGCCGAACTGCGCCACCACCAGCAGGTAGATCAGCACCAAGCCGACGGCGTAGGCCAGGCCCATGTCGCGGAAGGTCTCGTAGGTGATCTGCGATTCGCCGTCCCACTTGATCGCATAGTCGCGGTAGGCATCGCCGGGCTGACGGATGAAGTACTCCTGCAGCGTGCCGCCACCCGGCGTTGCGATCTTCGCAATGTCCTCGCGCATCTTGAACACGCCGTACAGCGGGCTGTCGAGCGCGCCGGCCATGTCGGCGACGACGAAGTTCACCGGCAACAGATCCTTGTGGTACGAGGGCTGCTCACGCAGGGTGTCGCTCAGCGTGACGAGTTCGCGGATCGGCACCAGCTTGCCGTCGGCGCTGCGCACGGCCAGCTGCAGCAGGGCATTGAGGTCTCCTTGCCGCTCCGGCGGCAGTTGCAACACCGCCGCGGCCGGGTACTTGGTCTCGTCGTGCAGGTAGGCGGTGGCCTCGCCGGCCAGGCCCGCACGCAGGGTGGTGACGATGGCCTGCTGCGGCACGCCCAGCATCGCGGCCTTCTGGCGATCGACGATCAGCATCGTCTTCGGCGCCGTGGCAATACTGCTGTCGTCCACGTCGACGACACCGGGTGTCTTCTCGAACACGGCGCGCACGGCTTTGGCAACTTGTTGGCGGCCTGCAGCTTCAGGTCCGTAGATCTCGGCCACGATGGGAGAGAGCACCGGCGGCCCCGGCGGCACTTCGACGACCTTGATGTTCGCGCCGAAGCGCAGGCCGATCTTCTGCAGCTCCGGCCTCACGCGGGTGGCGACGGCATGGCTCTGGGCCTTGCGATCGTGCTTGCCGACCAGGTTGACTTGCAGGTCGCCCACGTCGCCACCGGCGCGCAGGTAGTACTGGCGCACCAGACCGTTGAAGTTGATCGGCGCGGCGGCGCCCGCGTAGGCCTGGTAGTCGGTGACCTCGGGCACCGTGACGAGATAGTTGCCGAGTTCGTGCAGCACGGCCGCGGTCTGTTCGACCGGCGTGCCGGCCGGCATGTCGACGATGACCTGGAACTCCGACTTGTTGTCGAAGGGCAGCATCTTCAGCAACACCAGGCCGGTGGCCGGCAGGGCGAGCGACACGGCGATCAGCACGGCGATGCCCAGGCCGAGCAGACCGCGATTGCGCGCGCCGCGCCGCTCGTCCAGCAAGGGACGGAACAGCCGCTCGAAGAGGGGTGCAATGCGCGCCGACAGGCCGTGATGCGCAGGTGCAGTGCCCGACGTCGCACCCTCATCGGTGGCGCTGCCCCCACCGGAAGAGGCTTTCATCCACAGCCGCGCCAGCCACGGCGTGACCACGAAGGCAATCGCGAGCGACAGCAGCATCCCCATGCTCGCGTTGATCGGGATCGGGCTCATGTACGGGCCCATCAAACCCGACACGAAGGCCATCGGCAGCAGCGCGGCAATCACCGTCAGCGTGGCCAGGATGGTCGGGCCGCCGACTTCGTCCACCGCGCCCGGGATGATCTGCGTCAGTGTGCGGCCCGGGTAGAGCGCCTGGTGGCGGTGGATGTTCTCGACGACCACGATTGCATCGTCGACCAGAATGCCGATCGAGAAGATCAGTGCGAACAGAGAAACGCGGTTCAGCGTGAAACCCCACGCCCAGGAAGCGAACAAGGTGACCGTCAGCGTCAGGATCACCGCGCTGCCGACGATGGCGGCTTCACGCCGGCCGAGCGCGAGGAAGACGAGCGCCACGACCGACGCGGTCGCGAACAGGAGTTTCGTGATGAGCTTCTGGGCCTTGTCGTTGGCAGAAGCCCCGTAGTTGCGCGTTTCGGCGACCTGCACATCGCCGGGGATCACGGTGTTGCGCAGCGCGTCCATGCGCTGCATGACCGCGTTCGCGACATCGATCGCGTTCTCGCCAGGCTTCTTCGTGACCGTGACAGTGACCGCAGGGTACTCGGTGGCTGCGGCTCCATCCTTCGCGGCCACACCGTGCCAGACGTATCGGCTCGGCGGCAGCGGACCGTCCCGCACCGTGGCGACGTCACGCAAGTAGATCGGCCTGCCGGCACGCACGCCGACCACCAGATCGGCGACTTCGCCGGCCTGCTTGAGGAACGGGCCCGATTCGATCGCGACCGAGCGGTTGCCGCTGATCAGTTCGCCGACCGGCAGGCCGAGGTTCGCCGACAGCAGCGCCTGGCGCAGATCAGGCACGGTCATGCCGACAGCGTTCATGCGCGCTGGGTCGATCTCCACCATCACGGCACGACCCGGGCCACCGAGCGTTGCGACTTCCCGCGTGCCGGGCACGCGCTTCAAGTCGGCCTCGACACTGTGAGCTACCCGCTCCAGATCGAACGGTCCGGCCGTCGGGTTCCTGCTGAACAGCGTCAACGTGACGATGGGCACATCGTCGATGCCCTTGGGCTTGATGATCGGGTCGAGCACGCCCAGACCTTTCGGCAACCAGTCGGCGTTCGAGTTCACCGAGTCGTACAGGCGCACCAGCGCCTCGGTGCGCGGCACGCCGACCTTGAACTGCACCGTGATCACCGCCAGCCCGGGCCGCGAGACCGACATCACGTGGTCCACGCCGGAGATCTGCGCCAGCACCTGCTCCGCAGGTCCGGCCACCATCTGCTCGACGTCGCGCACGGCGGCCCCGGGGAAGGGGATCAGCACGTTGGCCATCGTGACGTTGATCTGCGGCTCTTCTTCGCGAGGTGTGACGCCCACCGCGAAGAGGCCCAGCAGCAACGCGACCAGCGCCAGCAGTGGCGTGATCCTGGCATCCTGGAAATAGGCCGCGATGCGGCCCGCGATGCCGAGCGGGTTGGAGCGGGAGGCGTTGGACATGACGGGGGCTCGATCGACTCAGCGCACGCGCGCGGCCGCCTGCGGGTCGGCGACCACGCGTTCACCGGGCATCAGCCCTGACAACACTTCGACCTGGTCACCTTCGACCCGACCCAGCCGCACCTGCCGCAGCACGGGCTTGCCACCCGGGTCCAGCACGTACAAGCCGGTCATCTCCGCACGCCGAACAATGGCCGCACCGGATACTCTCAGCGGCAGCGCGCCAGCGGCGGACGACGCTCCACTCACCGGCAACCACAAGCGTGCGAACATGCCCGGCGCAACGCCCGACGTCCCCGGCGGCAGCTCGGCACGCAGGTCGACGGTGTGCGTGGCAGCATCGACGATCGGCAACAGCTGCACGCGGGCCGGGACGATCCACTGGTTGGCCGCTGGCAGGCCGGGCAGCTCGATCCGGGGCGAGGGAGTCGCGCCGCTCCGGGCCGCGACGGTCTGCGGCACCGCGGCAGTGACGCGCAGCGCGGTGGGGTCATACAACGTGAGCAGGGCACGGCCTGGCATGGCCATGTCACCCAGTGACACCGGAACCTCGGCGATCACGCCGGCAAACGGTGCCCGCACGATATAGAAGCCACTCTGCGTGCGCGCTGCGCCCGACTGTGCCTGCTGCGCATTGACCTGAGCCTGGGTCGATTTGAACTCCGACTCCGCGCGCTCCAGCGCGGCCTGGCTGATGTAGTTCTTCTGGAACAGCATCTTCTGGCGCTCGAAGTCCTTGGCCGCAACATCCAGCGTGGCGCGCGCGGCTTGCACCTGGGCATCACTCGCCAGGGCGTTCTGGTCTGCGGCACGTGCATCGAGACGCAGCAGCACCTGCCCGGCGACCACGTGATCACCGACCTTCGCGTCGAGCCTGATCACGGTGCCTGCAACCTGTGCAGCAATCTGGGTGTGTCGCACGGCCTCCACAACGCCGTCGAATGCCGAGTAGGAGTCGCCGCCTGCAGACGTTGCAGGCTCAGCGTTCAAACCCGCGGCTCCGGACCAGAGCGGTGTGAAGAGGGCGAGCGCCGCGCTCAAGATCATGCTGCGCACGCCTCGGAAGGCGAGGGATCGCTCCAAGCGTGGTTGAATCGATTGCATGCTCTTTCTCTCTGCGGTCGGGTTGATGGGTGGGATGGAGACTTGTTCGCACCTTGATGTTAAGTATTTGCGCAAGTAGCTAAATAGTCAAGTAGCATTGTGCGCAAGAACAAGCAGAGCCGCGTACTTCGAGGCATCATGGCGACCATCCAACAACCGGCGTGCACCCGCATGGAAGGACTTTCCGACGAGGCACTGGCTCAAGTGGCGGCGTACTTCCAGGCGCTGTCCGAGCCCACGCGCCTGCACATCCTCAACCTTCTGAGGCAGGGCGAGCGAAGCGTGGGTGAACTCGCGCAGCTTTGCGGCTACAGCTCGGCCAATATCTCCCGCCACCTCGCACTGTTGACGCAGCATGGGCTGGTCAAGCGCGAGAGCCGCGGCAACAGTGCCATCTACAGCATCGCAGACGAGTCGGTGTATGCGCTTTGCGACTTGGTCTGCGGCAGCATCGCGCGCCAGCTCGACCGAACGGCATCGAGACGCGCGGCGTTTGTCGTGCCCGTTGCGAAACGGGGGAAGGTCAGGTCGTCCCGCTAGGTTCGCCCTGGGTCACGGGCATTGCGCGTTCAAGAGAGCAAACCCACTTTTCTTTCCGGGCCTTGAACTTGCGGTCGGGAGCGAGGGTAAGATGTACTGTACGTCCATACAGTTATCATGGCGCAACCGGATTCAGCGGCTGCCGCTTTCGTACTCACAGCATGCAATTCCGACCAGATCCGTCGATGCCCGCACCGCAATCGCTCAAGGGCCGCGGCACGGTGTGGGCCATCGAGCATCGTTTCGCGCAACAGGGGCGCGAGCTCCACGACGATGGCTGGGGCACGCTCGACCAGGCCGCGCAGGAAGAACAACTGGCGCCCAGCACACAGGTGATCGAAGAGCGCGTGAAGTCGATCCTGTCGAGCAACGACTCACCCGATATCTCGTTCGACCTCTCGATCAACCCCTACCGCGGTTGCGAGCATGGCTGTGTCTACTGCTTCGCGCGGCCGACGCACAGCTACCTGAACATGTCGCCGGGCCTCGACTTCGAGACGCGGATCATCGCCAAGGTCAACGCCGCCCAGCGCTTGCGCGAAGCCTTCGCGAGCCGCAGCTACGAGCCGCTGCTGCTCAACATCGGCTCGGCGACCGACGCCTACCAGCCGGTCGAGCGCCAACTCCGCATCACACGTTCGGTGATCGAGGTGATGGCCGAATGCAGCCACCCGTTTTCGCTCGTCACCAAGTCGTCGGGCATCGAGCGTGACCTCGACCTGATCGCGCCGATGGCCGCGCGCGGCTTGGCGGCGGTGTACGTGTCGGTCACGTCGCTCGACCCGGCACTCGCGCGCATTCTCGAGCCCCGTGCAGCCTCACCGCAGCGCCGCTTGCGCACGATCGAAGCACTGGCGAAAGCGGGCGTGCCGGTCGGCGTGAGCGTGTCGCCCGTCATTCCGTTCATCAACGAGCCGGAACTCGAACGCATTCTCGAAGCGGCTGCAGCGGCCGGTGCGACCTCGGCCTTCAGCGTGGTGCTGCGCTTGCCCTGGGAAGTGAACCCGCTGTTCCAGCAATGGCTCGACCAGCACTTCCCCGAGCGTGCGGCCCGTGTGATGGCCCGCGTGCGCGAGATGCGCGGCGGGCGTGACTACGACGCGACGTTCGGATCGCGCATGCATGGCGAAGGTGTCTGGGCACAGTTGCTGTCGCAGCGTTTCCACAAGGCGGCGGCGCGGTTCGGGCTGAACCGCCAGCGCGTCGAGCTCGACCTCACCCAGTTTCGCAAGCCGCTGGCGCCGCGCACCGACGGGCAGGCCGACCTGTTCGGCTGATGCCGCCCAGAGGCCGAAGCTCAGGGCCCGCGGCAGGCCGCAAAGGCGTCGAGGCCCACCTGGTATTCACCGGCCTGGATGCCGAGCAGGCCCAGCACGGAGTGGAACAGGTTGTCGTGCGTGAGCGGCACGTCGCGCCGCTCGCGCAGGCAGGCGGTCATGGCCTGCGTGGCCGGCGCGGTGGTCGGTGCAGCCCACACGATCATCGGCACGTGCGTCTGCTCGCGGGGCGCCAGCGCGTAGGGCAGGCCGTGCAGGTACAGGTTGTTCTCGCCGAGCGATTCGCCGTGGTCCGAAACGTAGAGCATCGTCGTGTCGTACTGCGCTGACTTGCCCTGCAGCCAGCCGATCGTCTGCGCGAGTACATGGTCGGTATAGGCGATGGAGTTGTCGTAGGCATTGATCAGGTTCGCGCGCTCGCACTGCTGCAACACGTTGGTGCTGCACTCCGGCATGAAGGGCTTGCGGTTCGGCGGGCTGCGCTTGTAGTAGGCCGGGCCGTGGCTGCCCATCTGGTGCAGCACCAGCAACACACCGCGCTCGCGTTGTTCGGCGGGCAACGCGGCGAGCCGCGCGTCCAGGCCGACGAGCAAGGCCTCGTCTAAGCATTCGCCGTTTTCGCAAATCTGTACGCCGGGCGCGGTGCCGCCCGGTGCCGCGTTGATCGCCTGCGCATTCGGAATGCGCTCGCACAGGCCCTTGCAACCGGCCTGGTTGTCGACCCACAGCACCGCCATGCCGACACGCTGGACCAGATCGAGCAGGTTTTCGGAATCGCGCTCGCGCGCTTCGAACTTCGCCTTGCCGAGGTGCGAGAACATGCACGGCAGCGACGCCGCCGTGTTGGTGCCGCATGAGCTCACCTCGCGAAAGCTCACGAGGTCGAGCGCGGCCAGTTCCGGGTTGGTCGGCCGCTCGTAGCCGTTCAGCGCGAAGTGGTCGGCGCGCGCGGTCTCGCCTACCACCAGCAGAACCAGTGGTGCCCGGGCGCCGGCGGCGCGCGGCGCGACGCGAGCGTCGCTGCCGATGGGCAGCGGCGGGCCGGCGGGCCGGGCCTTGGCGCGCAGGCCGATGTCGGCGAGTGCGTAGAAGGAGTTCAGCGGGTTGATCAGGTAACGCATCGACTTGTGGTTGCGCATCGTCGCCGAGAGGTCGGCGAACAGCGCGAACACGAGGGCGGCCAATACGAGCAGCGCGGCCGTGAAACCGAGCGCGTTGCGGCCGAGCTGGGCCAGCGCGCCGAGTCGCTGCAGTCGCACGCGCCACAGCAGCAGCAGCGGCAGGCCGGCCAGAAACAGCACGCTGAACAACAAGCGCAGACTCAGCAGGTCGCGCACCTCGCGCGGGTCGGTCTGCACCACGTTGACCATCATCGTCGAGTCGATCACGACGCCATAGGTGCCCATGAAGTGGGCACCGAACGCGGCGGCCAGAACGAACAAGGCGATCACCGGCTTGATGCTGAAACGCCATGCCGCGAGCGCCAGAAGGGCGGTGAGCAGCGCGGTGATCATCAGGGCGAACCCACTCACGAAAACGGCGCCACGGGTGGAACTCATTTCGGGAAGTGCCAGCAGGGCCTGCCACAGCGGCCAGTTCGCGAACACCGCGATCCAGAGCCCGGCGGCTACCGCGACCGTCAGCGGGTTCCAGCCGGCGCGGGTGGGTGGCATGGGGATGTTCACGAGGCGCTTCGTCATGCGCCGTATTGTCCGTGTAAGCCAGCGGCCGGCCCGGCGAGGTCCGGGTTCAGCCGGCGATCATCACACCGCCCGCGGGACGGCTCCCGCCCGCGCCCAGGCTCACCTGCGTGCCCCTGCTGCAGAACCGGCGCCGCAGGTTCTCGACGCCGTCGATCATCGCGGCGCTGGCTTCGATTTTCGCACCGTGTCGGGCCAGCACCTTGCCGGCGAGTTCCACGAGCTTGGCGTTCAGTGTCTCGGTGCCCCGCAGCATCAGCTCCTTGACGGCGTCGGAGTGCCGGCCCTTGATGCTGTGCGCCATCGCCTGCTCGGCCAGGCTGTTGATCTGGGTGTGGCTCGCGCGGATCAGCGCCACATGCGGTTCGTGTTCCTGCACCGATTTGCACAGCATGTCGGCCGAACTCTTCGACACGCAGAAGCGTTGCGCGACGGTGCTGATCCACGCGTCGCTCTCGCTGAGCTGGATCTCGGTGCTGCGCAGGCGCGCCAGCACGGCCAGGAAGTTGCTTGCCGCTTCGAAGTCGAAATCTTCGGCGCTCAGCTGTGCGGCCAGCCGCTTCACCTGGCCGACGCAGGTGGCGATCTGGCGTTCGTTCAAGGCCTTGAAGATCTCGGAAGTTGCGACAAAACGCTGCAGGCGCACGTTGTCGGGCTGGCGTTCGAGAGCGAGCCGCAGGTGATCGTGGTTGCGCGTGAAGGCCTTGTGGTCGCGCTTGTCGAAGAGTGTCATCGCCAGCAGCACCAGGCTCTGGCAGTCGAACATCTTCGATGTGAGACCGATGCGCACGCTGCGTTCCAGCGCTTCGGCGGCTTCGTCGCCATGGCCCATGTAGAACGCCAGCATGCCTTGCTTTTGCAGACGGCCGATGCTCTGGGGTGTGATGCGGGTCGCGTTGCGGAAGGTCTCGAGCGCCGCGTCGAGGTCACCTTGTTCGACCTGCACCCGGCCCATCACGTCGTAGGCGTCGGCGAAGCCGGGTTGGCTGCTGATCAGCGATTCGAGCATGCTGGTTGCCTGGGTCAGGTCACCAGCTTCGACTTCGGCCCGGGCGATGCCCAGGCGTGCCCATGGCAGGGCCTTGGTGGCTTCCACGGCCTCGTAGAGCGTTCGCGCTGCCGCGTGGTCCCCGAGCCTGATCAGCAATTCGGCGCCGATGCGCGCGGCGTAGAGCCAGTATTCGTCGCGGGCGTCGAAGCGGGCCCGGCACAGCGCCGCAGCGCGGGCGAAATCCTCGGCTTCGATCGCCTCGAAGATGCTGCGCAACGTCGTCTTGCGGTGGCGTGCCTGGATCAGACGCCGTTCCAGCGCCAGACCGGTGTGCGGCTTGAGCAGGTAGCTGTCGAGCGCCGATTCGGCCGCCTCGGCCACCTGCGGGTACGAGGCTTCGCCGGTGACCATGATGAACACGGTCGCATAAGGCAGCAGATTCGCGCGGCGCAGGTCGTCGAGCAGATCCTGGCCGGTGAGCTGGCTGTTGGCGAAGTGGTAGTCGCACAGCACGATGTCGAAGAACTGGTTCTCGAGCACGCTGCGCGCGTCGGGCACGCGGCTCTTCTGCACGATGGTGCCCACGCCCATGTCGCGCAGCATCCCGGCCTGCAGGCTGCGCAGGGCGGGGTTGCTGTCGACGATCAACGCGCGGCAGTTGCCCACGTCGGGATAGATCTTGCTCATGCGGCGGGCAGGCACCAGAGGCGTGGGAAAGGGTTCCCATTCCGCATATCGGCCGCGCCGCCGCCAGCTTGACCCGGCCAGATGCATCAAGCCCCATTTCGGGGCCCGGCCAACCTTACTTGAACAAGTCTTTCACACGATCCGACCAGGTCTTGGTGTTCGGTGAATGCCGGTCGCCGGCCTTGCGGAAGGCGTCGTCCAGCTCTTTCATCAGCTTGCGCTGGTGCTCGGTGAGCTTGATCGGTGTTTCGACCGCGACGTGGCAGTACAGGTCGCCCGGATAGCTGGAGCGCACGCCCTTGATGCCTTTGCCGCGCAGGCGGAATGTCTTGCCGTGCTGTGTGCCTTCGGGCAACTCGATCTCGGCTTTGCCGCCGAGCGTGGGCACTTCGATGCCGCCGCCGAGCGCCGCGGTGGTCAAACCCACGGGCACGGTGCAGTGCAGGTCGTCGCCGTCACGTTCGAAGATCTCGTGCTGCTTGATCCGGATCTCGATGTACAGGTCACCGGCCGGCCCGCCGTTCGTGCCCGGCTCGCCGTTGCCGCTGGAGCGGATCCGCATGCCTTCGTTGATGCCGCCGGGGATCTTGACTTCGAGCGTCTTGTTCTTCTTCACCTTGCCCTGGCCGTGGCAGGTAAGGCAGGGCTCGGGGATGATCTTGCCGGTGCCGTGGCAGTGCGGGCAGGTCTGCTGAATGCTGAAAAAGCCCTGGCGCATGTGCACCGTGCCCGCACCGTTGCAGGTGCTGCAGGTCTTGGGTTGTGTGCCGGGTTTGGCGCCGCTGCCCTTGCAGGTTTCGCAGCTTTCGTAGGCGGGAATGCGGATCTGCGTTTCCTTGCCGGCCGCCGCTTCTTCGAGCGTGATCTCCATCGCGTAGCTCAGGTCGCTGCCACGGAACACCTGCTGGCCGCCCGGGCCGCGGCGCTGGCCACCGGCACCGCCGAAGATGTCGCCGAAGATGTCGCCGAAGGCCTCGGCGAAACCGCCCATGCCTTCGCCGCCGGCACCACCGCGGCCCATGTTGGGGTCGACGCCGGCGTGGCCGTACTGGTCGTAGGCAGCGCGCTTTTGCGAGTCGCTGAGCATCTCGTAGGCCTCTTTGGCCTCTTTGAACTTGTCTTCCGACTTCCTCGCGTCGTCACCCTGGTTGCGGTCGGGGTGGTGCTTCATCGCGAGCTTGCGATAAGCCTTCTTGATGTCGTCTTCGCTGGCGTTCTTGGGAACGCCCAGCGTTTCGTAGTAATCACGTTTGGCCATGAAATTCAGGCTCCGGCAGGTTCTTCATGAGGGTCGCGCATCAAACACCAACGCCGGTTTCAGCCGGAGCCTGCTTTTGCGCAAAAGCAGCTCCGCCCGAAACCGGCGAGGGGTTCGTAAAGGGAATCAGCCCTTCTTGACTTCCTTGAACTCGGCATCGACCACGTTGTCGTCGGCCGCCGGCTTGGCCGATGCGGCTTCGGCCTGCGGCGCCTCGGCGCCGCCACCCGCTGCGGCACCTGCCGCCGCTTGTGCCGCCTGCGCTTCGGCGTAGACCTTTTCGCCGAGCTTCTGGCTCGCCGTCATCAGCAGTTCGGTCTTCGCTTCGATCTCTGCCTTGTCTTCGCTCTTGAGCGATTCTTCGGCGTCTTTCAGCGCAGCTTCGACCTTCTCTTTTTCGCCGGCTTCGAGCTTGTCGCCGTGCTCGCTCAGGCTCTTCTTCACGCTGTGGATCATCGCGTCGGCCGAGTTGCGGGCCTGGATCAGCTCCAGCTTCTTCTTGTCGTCGGCCGCGTTGATCTCGGCGTCTTTCACCATCTGCTCGATCTCGGCTTCCGTCAGGCCCGAGTTCGCCTTGATGGTGATCTTGTTTTCCTTGCCGGTGCCCTTGTCTTTCGCGCCCACGTGCAGGATGCCGTTGGCGTCGATGTCGAAGCTCACTTCGATCTGCGGCATGCCGCGCGGCGACGGCGGAATGCCTTCGAGGTTGAATTCGCCCAGGCTCTTGTTGCCCGAGGCCATCTCGCGCTCGCCCTGGTAGACCTTGATCGTGACGGCCGGCTGGTTGTCGTCGGCGGTGGAGAAGGTCTGCGCGAACTTGGTCGGGATGGTCGTGTTCTTCTTGATCATCTTCGTCATCACGCCGCCGAGCGTTTCGATGCCGAGCGACAGCGGGGTCACGTCGAGCAGCAGCACGTCCTTGCGGTCGCCGGCCAGCACCTGGCCTTGAATCGCGGCGCCCACGGCCACGGCTTCATCGGGGTTCACGTCCTTGCGCGGGTCCTTGCCGAAGAACTCCTTGACCTTCTCTTGCACCTTGGGCATGCGGGTCATGCCACCGACCAGGATCACGTCGTCGATCGCGGTCACGGCCACGCCGGCGTCCTTGATGGCGGTGCGGCAAGGGGCGATCGTGCGTTCGATCAGGTCTTCGACCAGCGCTTCGAGCTTGGCGCGCGAGAGCTTGATGTTCAGGTGCTTCGGGCCCGAGGCATCGGCCGTCACGTAGGGCAGGTTGATGTCGGTCTGCGCGCCGCTCGAGAGTTCGATCTTGGCCTTCTCGGCCGCTTCTTTCAGGCGCTGCAGCGCGAGAACGTCCTTGCCCAGGTCGACGCCTTGTTCCTTCTTGAATTCGCTGATGATGTATTCGATGATGCGCTGGTCGAAGTCTTCACCGCCGAGGAAGGTGTCGCCGTTGGTGGCCAGCACTTCGAACTGCTTCTCGCCATCGACATCGGCGATCTCGATGATCGACACGTCGAAGGTGCCGCCGCCCAGGTCGTAGACGGCGATCTTGCGGTCGCCCTTTTCGTTCTTGTCCAGGCCGAACGCGAGCGCGGCCGCGGTCGGCTCGTTGATGATGCGCTTCACGTCGAGACCGGCAATGCGGCCGGCGTCTTTGGTCGCCTGGCGCTGGGCGTCGTTGAAGTACGCGGGCACGGTGATCACGGCTTCGGTGACGGTTTCGCCGAGGTAGTCTTCCGCGGTGCGCTTCATCTTGCGCAGAATCTCGGCGCTCACTTGCTGCGGCGCGATCTTCTGGCCGCGCACTTCGACCCAGGCGTCGCCGTTGTCGGCCGCGCTGATCTTGTAGGGCATCAGGTCGATGTCCTTCTGCACTTCCTTCTCGGTGAACTTGCGGCCGATCAGGCGCTTCACCGCGTACAGCGTGTTCTTCGGGTTCGTGACGGCCTGGCGCTTGGCCGAGGCGCCGACGAGGATCTCGCCGTCTTCCTGATAGGCCACGATCGACGGCGTGGTGCGCGCACCTTCGCTGTTCTCGATCACCTTGGTGGTGTTGCCTTCCATGATCGAGACGCACGAGTTCGTGGTGCCGAGGTCGATGCCGATGATTTTTGCCATGATTGAATCTCCTGAGAGCTGGAAAAGATTGTTCTTAACGTGTGGATAAGCTGTGGGCTTTCAAGCCTTCGCTGTGGACTGTTCGGCCTCAGGAAGACGCGGCCACAGTCACCAGCGCCGGGCGCAACACCCGGTCGGCGATCGAATAGCCCTTCTGCAAAACCGCCACCACGGTGTTCGGTTCCTGTGCGGCCGGCACGACGCTGATGGCCTGGTGCTGGTGCGGGTCGAACTTGGCGCCGGCGGCCGGGTTGATCTCGAGCACCTTGTTGCGTTCGAGCGCCGAGACCAGCTGGCGCAGCGTGGCGTGCACACCTTCGAGCAGCTGTTCCGGCGTGGCGCCCGGGATCAGGATCGCGGCTTCCAGGCTGTCTTTCACCGGCAGCAGGCTGTCGGCGAAGGCTTCGACGGCGTACTTGCGCGCCTTGGCGATCTCGTCTTCGGCACGGCGACGGATGTTCTCGGCCTCGGCCTTGGCGCGCAGGAAAGCGTCGGACACCTCGGCGTGCTTGGCTTCGAGTTCCTGCAGCCTGAACTCGGCGTTCAGCGCGGCCGCGGCCTCTTGCGCGGGGGCCACGGTGTCGGCCGACTCGGGGGCGGAAGGGGTGGTTTCGTTGTCGTTCATGGGTCGGGCTCAGTTCTTCAGCCCGGTATATGGGGCGCTAGCCCACAGTTTCAAGAGGGGATTGCGATCGATTTGCGACGGCCGGCCATGAATCTGCCGGGGTGCCTCTCGCCCTTCAGTCCGGGTCGCTCGACGCGCTCCAGCGGTTCCAGTCGGCCAGCTGGCGCCGATCGCGTTTGGTCGGTCGCCCTTGTTCCAGCGCCAGGGCCGGCTCCGACCCGGAGCGGCGCTCCTGGGCCTGCTTTTCACGCAGCGCGATGCTTTCCGGCGTTTCTTCGTAGAGCGCCTGCGCCGCCGTGGCCGGGCCGCGCTGAAGGCTGAGCGCCTTGACGATCAACGTGCGCGTCACCGGCCCCTGGCGCAGCTCGACCTGGTCGCCGGGGTGCAGTTCGCGCGAGGCCTTGGCCGCCTGGCCGTTGACCTCGACCCGGCCCTTGCCGATCTCGTCGGCCGAGAGGCCGCGGGTCTTGAAAAAGCGTGCGACCCAGAGCCACTTGTCGAGCCGCACCCGTTCGGTTTTTTCGGTCTGTGTTGTCATCTATGCGTGATTGTCGGCCAGCGGCAAACGAACCGTCGCGTCGAGCCCTGGGCCGGCGGCGGAAGCACTGCGGTTGCCGAGCGTGATGCTGCCCCCGAGCGAGGCGACGATCTCGTTGCAGATGGCCAGGCCGAGCCCCGAGCCGCGCTGCGGGCTCTCGGCGCCGAGGCCCGCGGTGAAGGGCTGGAACAGGTGCTGGCGTTGCGCGGCCGAGATGCCGGGGCCGCTGTCGGACACGGTCAGCACGGCCTGGTCGGCGACGCGCACGATGCGCAGCGCGAGCCGCGATTCGTCGGGCGTGAACTTGAGGGCGTTGTGCAGCAGGTTGCGCGTCAGCTCACGCAAGGCCCATTCGTGGGCGCGGACCGGGGCGGCTTCGGCGTCGAGCGAAAAGTCGAGCCGGCGCTCGGCGATCAGCGGCGCCAGGTCGAGCGCCACTGCGCGCGTGGTTTCTGCCCAGTCGAGCACCGGCGCGTCGCCTTGCTGGCGCAGCTGCTCGACCTTCGCGAGCGCCAGCATCTGGTTCGCCAGGTCGGTGGCGCGCGCCACGGTGTGGCCGATCTCTGCGAGCGCCTGCGCCGGCTCCACATCACCGCGCTGGGCCGACTGCACCTGCGTCTTCAGCACGGCCAGCGGCGTGCGCAGCTGGTGCGAGGTGTCGCGCACGAAGCGCTTCTGGTGTTCGAGCAGGTGGCCCAGGCGTGCCATCACCGCGTTGGTCGCGTGCAGCAAGGGCAGCAATTCGCGCGGCGCGTCGGCGCGCGCGATGGGTGCAAGATCGTTGGCGCTGCGGGCGTTCAGCTGTGCGCTGAGGTCACGCACCGGTCGGGTCGCGCGCTGCACGACGACCACGACGACGAGCGCGATCACAGCCACCAGCGCGGCCTGCCGCCAGAGCGTGTCGATGAGGATCTGGCGTGCCAGCGTCTGGCGAAGCTCCAGCGTTTCCGCCACCTGGATCGTCGCCATGCCGCGCCCCTCGGGCCCCGCCACCGGCTGCAGCAGCACGGCCACGCGCACCGGCTCGTCGCGGTAGGTGTCGTTGTAGAAATCGACGAGGGCGGCGTAGGCGGCCTTCGTCGGCAAGCTGCCGTGCCAGGCCGGCAGGTCTTCGAAACCCGAGACGGCTTCGCCCTTGAACCCGGTGACCTTGTAGAACATGCGGCTGCGGTTGTCGGCTTCGAAGGGTTCGAGCGCGGCGTAGAGCACGTTGGCGCTGAGCCGGGCGTCGTCGCCGGTGCCGCTGACCTGCAGTAGCTCGCCGATCGACTTGGCCGAAGCGAGCAGGGTGCGGTCGTAGGCGATATCGGCCGAACGCAGCGCCTGGCGGTACAGGCTGACCGTGTTGATCGCGACGATCACGAGCACCGGCACCAGGATGCCGAGCAGCAGCTGGCTGCGCATCGACAGGCGCCGCACGCTGGGGGGCGGTGCGCTCACGACTGCGGCTTCAACAGGTAGCCCAGCCCGCGCAGGGTGACGAGCTGCGCGCCGGTGGATGCGAGCTTCTTGCGCAGGCGGTAGGCGACGACCTCGATCGCCTCGGCCTGCAAGTGCGCCTCGCCGGGGAACACCAGCTCGAACAAGCGCTCTTTCGCGACCGCGTGCCCGGGTCGGTCGAGCACGGCGCGCAGCAGCGCGCTTTCGCGCGGCGGCAGGTCGAGCGGCTGGCCCTGAAAGTAGACCGCACCGCTCGTGGCATCGGTGCGCAGACCGCAGTACTCGGGCGCGAGTGGGTCGCTGCGCGCTTCGGCATCGGCCGCGCCGCTGCGGCGTGCCAGCGCACGCACGCGCGCTTCGAGTTCGTCGAGGTCGAAGGGCTTGGGCAGGTAGTCGTCAGCCCCGGTGTTCAGGCCGAGGATGCGGTCGCCGACGGTGCCGCGCGCGGTCAGGATCAACACCGGCGTGGCCAGCCCTTCGGCGCGCGCCGCGGCCAGCACCTGCAGGCCGTCCATGCCGGGCAGGCTCAAGTCGAGCACGACGACGTCGGGCACGCTGGCACGCCAGCGGTCGAGCGCACGCGCGCCGTCGCCGCAGGTCACGACCTGCATGCCGCGGCGCTGGAACGTGCGCTGCAGCGTGGTCTGCATCGCGGGGTTGTCTTCGATCAACAGGAGTTTCATGGCCGAGGGCGTTCTGAGGCGGAGTCTCGGGCATTCGCAGACGCGGCCCGAAGAGTGCGCCTCAGCATTTTCCCTAGGCGTTTGGACAGCCGACTGACAGCTTTTGCCGCCAGTATCGACGGGTGTGAATTCTGCGTCGAAGGAGACATCAATGCGTCGTGATACTTTTCTGAAATCCCTGGCCGCGCTGGTGGCCGCCGGTTCGTTGCCACTGCCCTCCTGGGCCGCGGCCAACATCAAGATGATGATCCCGGCCAATCCGGGTGGCGGCTGGGATACCACCGGTCGCGCGCTGGGCAAGGCCTTGCAGGAAGCGGGCGGCGCGGCCTCGGTGAGCTACGACAACAAGGGCGGTGCGGCCGGTGCCATCGGGCTGGCGCAGTTCGTGAACGGCAGCAAGGGCGACGCCAACGCCATGATGACGATGGGCGCCGTGATGCTCGGCGGCATCATCACCGGCAAGCCACCGGTGTCGTTGTCGCAAGCCACGCCACTGGCGCGCATCACGAGCGAATACAACGTCTTCGTGCTGCCGTCCGACTCGAAGCTCAAGACCATGAAAGACGTGGTCGAGCAGATGAAGAAGGACCCGGGCAGCGTGAAGTGGGGCGGCGGTTCGCGTGGATCCACCGAGCACATCGCCGCGGCCATGATCGCGCGTGAAGTCGGTGTCGATCCTTCGAAGATCAACTACGTGGCCTTCCGGGGGGGTGGTGAAGCCACGGCGGCGATCCTGGGCGGCAACGTCACGGTCGGCGGCAGCGGCTACAGCGAGTTCGCCGAATACATCACCACCGGCAAGATGCGCGCGATCGCCGTCACGTCCGACACTCGCATCAAGGGCCTCGACGCACCGACGCTGAAAGAGCAGGGCATCAACGTCGTGATCGGCAACTGGCGCGGCGTGTACGGCGCGGGCGGCATCACGCCTGAGCAGCGCAAGGGCCTGATCGAGATGATCGTCAAGGCGACCAAGACCAAAGCCTGGGCCGAAGCGCTCGAGAAGAACGGCTGGACGCCGGCGCTGATGACAGGCGCCGACTTCGAGAAGTTCGTCGACGACGAGTTCGCTTCACTTCGTGCGGTGATGGCGAAGTCCGGGATGATCTGAAAATGAAGTCGCCGCAGACACTCGTAGGCGCAGGCACGCTCGCCACCGGGGTGATGTTCGTGGCCGGCGCGCTCGCGATCAAGTCCGATGCCGGCTATTCGGGCGTCGGGCCGAACTTCCTGCCCTGGGTCGTCGGTCTCGCACTGCTGATCTGCGGTGCCTTTCTGATCTACGAAGCACGCAGCGGTGGTTATCGCGACATGGAAGAAGCCTCGGGTTCGGCCACGTCGCACTGGCCCGGCTTCGCGTGGGTGTCGGCCGGCATTCTGGCCAACGCGGCGCTGATCACTTCGCTCGGGTTCATCCTGAGTTGCGCCTTGTGCTTCGTGCTGGCGGTGCGCGGCTTCAAGTCGGCCGAAGACCGGCTCGACCTGAGCCCGCGCGTCTGGCTGATCGACGCGGCCATCGGCTTCGCGATCGCTGCGCCGGTCTACTGGATGTTCACTCAGCTGCTGGCGATCAATCTGCCCGGCCTGACTTCGACAGGGTGGTTGTGATGGACATCTGGAACCAGCTCGTTCAAGGTTTTCTCACCGCCGGCACCCCGATCAACCTGCTATGGTGCCTGCTCGGCTGCACCATCGGCACGGCGGTTGGTGTGCTGCCCGGCATCGGCCCGGCCACGGCGGTGGCGATGCTGCTGCCGATCACGCTGAAGGTCGACCCGACGGCGTCGATGATCTTTTTCTCGGGCATCTATTACGGCGCGATGTATGGCGGCTCGACCACCTCGATCTTGCTCAACACGCCGGGTGAATCCGGCTCCATGGTCACCGCCATGGAAGGCAACAAGATGGCCAAGAGCGGGCGCGCCGGCGCGGCGTTGGCCACATCGGCGATCGGCTCGTTCGTCGCCGGCACGATCGCGACGGTGCTGGTCACGTTCTTCGCGCCGGTGGTCGCCACCTATGCGATCCGGCTCGGGCCGCCCGAGTACTTCCTGCTGATGGTGCTGGCCTTTTGCACCGTGAGTGCGGTACTGGGGAAAAGCACGCTGCGCGGCCTCACGGCGCTGTTCATCGGCCTGGCGATGGGACTGGTCGGCATCGACCAGATCTCGGGCCAGGCGCGCTACACGGCCGGTGTGCCGGAACTGCTCGACGGGCTCGAAGTGGTGCTGATCGCGGTGGGCCTGTTCGCCGTCAGCGAAGCGCTCTACAACGTGATGTACGAGGGCAAGACCGTCGAGACGCAGAACAAGATGAGCAAGGTGCACATGACGAAAGCCGAGTGGAAGCGCTCCTGGCCGGCATGGCTGCGCGCGACCTTCATCGGCTTTCCGTTCGGCACCATTCCGGCCGGTGGCAGCGAGATTCCCACCTTCCTGAGTTATGCGACGGAGAAGAAGATCTCCAAGCACCCGGAAGAGTTCGGCACGGTCGGTGCGATCGAAGGCGTGGCCGGGCCCGAGGCGGCCAACAACGCGGCCATCACCGCCACGCTGATCCCGCTGCTGACACTGGGCATCCCCACTTCGAACACCACGGCGATTCTGCTCGGCGCTTTCCAGAACTACGGTATCCAGCCGGGCCCGCAACTGTTCGAGAAGAACTCGGCCCTGGTGTGGGCACTGATCGCGTCGCTCTACATCGGCAACGTGATGCTGCTGGTCCTGAACCTGCCACTGATCGGCATGTGGGTGAAGCTGCTGAAGATTCCGAAGTCGTATCTCTACGCCGGCATCCTGATCTTCGCGACGGTCGGTGTGTACGGCATGCGCCAGTCGGCCTTCGACCTGGTGCTGCTGTACGCGATCGGCCTGCTCGGTGTGGTGATGCGGCGCTACGACTTTCCGACCGCGCCGGTCGTCGTCGGCATGATCCTCGGGCCCTTGGCCGAAGCGCAGATGCGCAATGCGCTGTCGATCGGCGAAGGCAAGTGGGGCGTGTTCATAGAGCGGCCGGTGTCGCTGGCGCTGATCGTCATCGTCGTCACGGTGCTGGTCTTGCCGCGCCTGCTCAAGATGCGCAAGGCCCGGGCCTGATCCTGAGCCCCGATGGTCAGGTGGCGGCGCCGCGTTCAATCGCGCGCTGACGCTGCATCTCGAGCGCGGCGGTATTCGGCGCCGCCGCGCTTGGCCAGCCTTGCAGATGCTGGATGGCGATGGCGGTGAGCGCAGCGATCCACTCGTGCTGGTCGTTCAGGCAGGCGATGTGGTGGAACTCCTGGCCGCCCGCGCCCAGGAAAGCCGCGCGCGCTTCCATGTTGATCTCTTCCAGGGTTTCCAGGTTGTCGGAGGTGAAGCCCGGGCACATCACGTCGACACGTTTCACGCCTTGCTTGGCCATCGCGATCAACGAAGGCTCGGTGTAGGGTTGCAACCACTCGGCCTTGCCGAGACGGCTCTGGAAGGTGACGGTCACGAGGCCTTCCGCCACACCGAGGCGTTCACCCAGAAGGCGCGCGGTCTTCAGGCATTCGCAGTGGTACGGGTCGCCGAGCATGAGGGTGCGCTTGGGCACACCGTGAAAGCTCAGGACCAGCTTGTCGGGCCGGCCGTGCGTGGCCCAGTGGTCGGTGATGCGTTTGGCGAGCGCGCCGATGTAGCCGGCGTCGTCGTGGTAGCGGTTGACGAAGCGCAACTCCGGCACGGCGCGCACGCGCAAAGCCCACGTGCACACCGCATCGACGATGCTGGCCGTGGTGGTACCCGAGTACTGCGGGTAGAGCGGCAACACCAGCACCCGGTTCACGGCTTGCGCTTTCAACTCGTCGAGCACGCTGGCGATCGACGGGCCGCCGTAGCGCATTGCCACGCGCACCGTCACGGCGTGTCCACGTTCACCGAGGTAACCGCCGAGCAGCTTTGCCTGCTTTTCGCTCCAGACTTTCAGCGGCGAGCCTTCGGGTGTCCAGATGCTGGCGTACTTCTTCGCCGACCGGGCCGGGCGCACCCGAAGAATCACGCCGTGAAGGATCAGCAGCCAGAGCGGGCGCGGGATTTCGACGACACGCCGATCACCGAGGAATTCGGCCAGAAAGCGCCGCAAGGCCGGCGCCGTGGGGGCATCGGGGGTGCCCAGGTTGCACAGCAGGATCGCGATGCGCGGGGCAGTGCCGTGTGCGTGTGCAGGTTCGGGCGCGAAGCTCATCGATTCAGAACTGCGAATCGAATTCG
>Ga0307516_10001527_pt1 | contig 31885 bp, 7 predicted proteins | sample 19_EM_MG_FD_203310 | JGI IMG/M metagenome (GOLD analysis project Ga0307516, IMG submission 203310) | Populus trichocarpa ectomycorrhiza microbial communities from riparian zone in the Pacific Northwest, United States - 19_EM | ecosystem: Host-associated > Plants > Roots > Unclassified | place...
TGTGTGGCACGGGACGCTCAATAGTTCCCGCGCACACGAGAGATGGCCCCATCAGATTGAGCACGACATCGGGTGTGCCATGCGGGGCCCTGCCGGCATGACGTCGGTGCAGGGTTGCCTGGAGAGGGACAACTCGTGCTCACCGCTCATGATTGACCGCCGACAGCAGCGCGAAGTAGAACCCATCCGAGGCCTGGATGTCCAGAGATGAGTAGCGGCTGTGCATGTTGCCGGCGTCGATCTGGCTGCCACGTATACAAGATTGCAAAAGAAGGGTCATTACCACAGAGGAAGTCTTGCCAGAGCTGAAATTGTTTGCCCACTTGTCACAGTGATGGGCATAATCAATGCGCTAGTGGTCATCGCAATTCCGGCCATTCCCGGGGCTGGTGGCGACAATAGTGCGTGTGGCATTCATTCACCTCCGGGTCAGGAGCGCTTTGTGGGCGACAAATACGCAGAAGGTAGCCGACTGGTGAGCACTTACGCGAAATGGGCCGCTGGTGCGGCTCTCGTGCCTGTGCCGCTGGTGGACATGGTGGCCATCACCGGCTTGCAGATCAAGATGATCACCGACCTGGCCGAACACTACGACACCCCGTTCCGTCAGGAATGGGTGCGTGGCAGCCTGGCTGCGCTGACCTCGGGCATCGGCTCGACCAAGCTGGCTTATGGCTTGGGAGCTTCGCTGCTCAAGGTGGTGCCAGTGATCGGCTCATACGGCGCCATGATCACGCTGCCGGCGCTGGCCGCCGCCACCACCTACGCCGTGGGGCAAGTGTTTCTGCAGCATTTCGAGTCTGGCGGCACGCTGCTGACCTTCAACGCCAAGAACATGCGCGCGCACTTCGAGCGTGAATTCAGCGCCCGGGCTGCCGACCAGACCCAAGGGCAGCCATTGGCTGAAGCCGCCTCGCCGGTGGCCTGAAGGCGCCCCGGCGCCACGCAGCACAGACCCGCTCACCTGGCGGCCGGTCGTCGTTGCCCTGAAGAGGGTACCGGCCTCTCGACCTTCGCGGCCTCTTGACCTTCGGTTCCCACCGGCGCAGTGGCGGCGTGCGGTCGCCGGTAGAACAAGTCGCACAAGGCCGAGGTCAGCCATGGCTGCAGTCCCTCGACGACCCAGGTGGCCGTCGAGGCGATCTCCCTCGCCAGGATCGTTTCTTCGCGGGCTGGCGTCCCTGCCCGCGGGAGGCCCCGCCACTGAGCCCACTGAGGCCACTGAGTATTGGAGGAGCGATGCGCCAGATGCTTGACCCGCATTCCACCGCCCACGTGGAAAGGTCGTGGCAGTACCTTCACAGCGGACCGTTCGCCAGCCTGATCGAACTTGCGTCCGCCCACTGCGAGCCAGGATTGGCAGTACTCGAGGCGGTTTCTCCCGTGGTGATGCGGGTGCCCTGGCGTTTCGGCGATTTTCTTTTCACAAGAGTGCCTTGTGAACGCGTGTCGGACGCGGCCCGGCGCGTGGCAAAGGAGATCGAGCGGGTGGCACCCTGGACCGAAGCCGCCCTGCAGCAGGCCGCGGAGCAAGGCCGGCTCGACTCACGCCTCGAAGGCAACGACGCACTGCTCGTGCTGCGCATGATGATCATGCGTGTGCACAGCCTCTTGCCGCTCTTTCCCGTGATGCAAGCCCTGGGACGTGACGAATGCATTCATCGTCTGGTGGCAGGCGGGAAGGCATACGAACTCGACAGCCTCATTGGCTAGCGCGCACGCGAGCATGAAACTCGACAAGAAGCCTCTTCATGTGGTGCTCCTCGGCCCGGATGGGTCCGGCAAGTCGTCGGTGGCGCAGGCGCTGATCCAGCGGCCTGGGCTCGCCTTCGAGTTCCGCAGCCTGCATCGCTGGACACTGGGCATCCTGCCCCCGCTGGAGGCCATCGTGGACTGGCTGGAGCGGCGGGGATGGCTCAAGCGCCCGGAACCCGCCTCGCCGCAGGGCAGGCACGCTGAGGTGCACCGGCCCTTGCCGGCGTGGCTGTCGGGGGCCATCGTGAGCTACCACGCGCTGGACATGGCGCTGGCACGCATCTCCTTGCGCCGCATGCGTGGCCGCGCCGGGCTCGTCCTGTTCGACCGGTCGTTCCTGGACTTCCTGGTGCTGCCTGGGCACGCGGCGGTGCCGCGCTGGTTCATGCGGCTGTGCTGGGCCGCCGTGGCCAAGCCCGACCTGGTCCTCTACCTCGACCGTGACCCCGCGGCGATCTACCGCGACAAGCCCGAACTCACCGAGCAGGAGATCGAGCGGCAACAGCGTGCGATCGAGACGCTCATCTCGCACATGCCCCAGGCGTTGCGCGTGGACGCCCGCCATGGCCTGGCCGCCACCGTCGACCGCGTCTGCGCGGTGGTCGACGCGCAGCGGCTGGCCGGCACGGCGCCAACGGCCCTGGACCACTTCGAAGCCCAGGTGCAGGCCAATCCCCAGGCCATCGCGCTGGATATCGGCGGGCAGGCGTGGTCCTACGAGGCACTGCATGCGCACGCCAGAGCCGCGGCCGCCGCGCTGCATGACGCGGGCATGCGGCGGGGTGACGTGGTGGTCGTGCATGGGCCGCGTGGCGCGGCCAACGTGGCCGGCCTGCTGGGAACCTGGATGACCGGGGGCATCGTCCTGCTGCTGGACGCCGCAAGCCCATTGGCGCGCTGCAGCCAGCTCTGGAAGGCGGCGAGCGCCCGTTGGCTGATCAGTACCAGCCACGAGCCTCCCGAGTGGGCCCCACCGGCGGCATGCGTGGCCTGGCCGCGCGGTGCCCCGGCCCTGCCGGCCCGCGCCACAGGGCGGCTGCCGCCGCGCAGCGCAGGAGTCTCCGCGGGCACAGGCAAGGGCATGCCCACGGCCCACGGCCCGGCCTACCTCTGCTTCACCTCGGGCACCACCGGGCAGCCCAAGGGCGTCATTGGCAGCCACGAAGGCCTGGCGCACTTCCTCGACTGGCAGCGCAGCCGCTTCGCGATCGGTCCCGGGGACCGGGTGGCCCACGTCACGCACCTGGGTTTTGACGTGGTGCTGCGTGAAATGCTCGTGCCCCTGGTGAGCGGCGCCACGCTGGTGGTACCCGACCCGGACGACCAATGGCCCGACCGCCTGCTGCCCTGGATGGCCGCCGCCGGCGCCACGGTGCTGCATGCGGTACCGAGCCTGGCCAGCCGGTGGCTTGCGGCCACCGAGCCGGCCCGGCGCGGCTGCCCCAGCCTGCGGCTGACCCTCTTTGCCGGCGAGCCGCTGGGCGAGCGGCTCGTGCGCGCGTGGCGCCAAGCCCATCCGGCCGCGACCATCGCCAATCTCTACGGCCCCACTGAAACCACCCTCGCCAAGTTCGCCGCGGTGGTGCCCGATCCGCCGGCTGCCGGCGTGCAGGCCGTGGGCCAGCCCTTGCCGGGCTGCCGGGCGTGGGTGCTCGACGAAGCCGGGCATCCCTGCCCCCCGGGGGTCGCGGGAGAGGTCATGATCGCCACGCCGCATCGATCGCTAGGCCTCCTGGGCGCCGACACGTTGGAGCGGTGCCGCTTCGACGTGAACCCGGCCACCGGGGACCCGCTGGACATCGTCTTCCGCAGCGGCGACCGCGGCATGCTGCTGCACGACGGCAGCCTGCAGATCCTGGGCCGGCTGGACGCGCAGCTCAAGGTGCGCGGCGTGCGTGTCGAGCCCGCGGAGGTGGAAGCGGTGATCAGCCGCCAGCCCGGGGTTCGGCAGGCCGTGGTGGTCGGCGTCGAGGGCCCCGCGGGGGACACCGAGCTGGCCGCCTACATCGTGCCCGACGACCCGCCGCCGCGGCTGGAGTGCATCCACGCGGCGCTGCGCGACGCCTTGCCGGCGGCCCTGCGGCCTTCCTACCTTGCGCTGGTGCCGGAGGTGGCCCTCACGGAGCGCGGCAAGCTCGATCGCCGGCGCCTGCCGCCCCTGCACGCCACCGAGGCTGCAGCCACCACGGAGCCGGGCCGGCCCGGGCCTGCGGCGGCCGTCCAGCTGCAAGGCATCTGGGGCGAGATCCTGGGCCATGGCCATTTCGGCCCGGACTCGAACTTCTTCAGCGTGGGTGGCGACTCGATCAAGGCGCTGATGCTGGCCTTGCGCGTGGCCGCCCTGACAGGCCGGCCGCCGCAGGCCGACTGGGTGTACGAACACCCCGCGCTGTCGGCGCAGGCCGGCTGGCTCCAGGACGTGGCCGCAGGCCTGTCAGGCCGGGGTTCGATGCAGCCGATGACATTTGGCGCCGGCCGGCCGCGGCGGCTGGTGGCGTTGCCGCCGATGCTCGGGTACGGCCTGGTCTACCACCGCCTGGCCCGCCACCTGCCCGACCACGAGATCGTGGCCTTCGACTTTCCCGTGCAGGGCAACCCCGTGGCGGCCTACATGCAGGCGATCCCCGACGACGGCCGTCCCCTCGTGCTCCTGGGCTATTCAGCCGGGGGCAACCTGGCCTTCGAGGTGGCTCGGCACTGGGAGGCACTCGGACGCACCGTGGACCGGGTCATCATGCTCGACACCAATCGCTGGGAAGGACCCGAAAGAGCGACCGAACGCCTGCCGGACGCCGAGATCGAGGCCATCGTGCAGGCCAACCTGGGGCAACTGAAAGCGTTGTTCGAGGCCGATGAGCATTTCGCCCGCTACGTGGCCCGCGCGGAGTCGATGGCGGCCATGGCGGTGCGCATGCGGGCGTTCTTGCGGTTCGAGCGCGACTGCCGCAACACCGGCCGCATCACCGCGGACATCCACCTGATCCATTCCGAGCAGTTCGGCCCCTGCCTGTCGTGGGCACAGGCCACCCGGGGCCTCTGGACCGTGCACGCCGGACGCGGGCAGCACCTGCAGATGCTGCACGGCGAGACGGCACGCGAGAACGCGCAGGCCGTACTCGCGGCGCTCAGTGGCCGGGGCCCGGCGCCGCAGGGCGCCAGCCAACCCAGCCCCAGCTTGGCGGAGAGCCCATGAGTGCGCCGCTTCTGGCTGGCGTGCTGAAGTCGCGCGCCCTGCAGCAGCCGCAGGACATTGCCTTCCGCTTCCTGGAGGATGGCGAGCACGAAAGCCGCGTGTTGACCTACCAGGCGCTTCACGCCGAGGCACGCCGGGTGGCCGCGCTCCTGCGCGGCGTGGCCGCGCGGGGCGACCGCGTGATGCTCGTCTACGCGCCTGGCCCCGACTTCGTGGTGGCGTTCCATGCCTGCCTGCTGGCGGGGCTGGTGGCCGTGCCCTGCCCACCGCCCGGGGCGCGCAGCCGGGCCACCGGGCGGCTCACGGCCATCGCCGGCGACGCGCAGGCCAGCGTGCTGGCCACCTCGGCCGCGCTGGCACCGCTGCTCGGCGCGGTCGGTGAGAACAGCCCCGCATGGCGCTGCGTGGTCACCGATTCGCCCGGGCCGGTGCCCGTGCAGGACACGGCCGACGACGGCGAGCCAGGCCCCGGGGAACTGGCCTTCCTGCAGTACACCTCCGGGTCCACCGGGCAGCCCAAGGGCGTGATGGTCACGCACGGCCAGTTGGCCGCCAACCTCGAGTCCCTTCGCGTGACCATCGACCTGGGGCCGCAGGACGTCTCGGTGACCTGGCTGCCCAGCTTCCACGACATGGGGCTGATCGATGGCGTGCTCGAGCCGGTGTATGCGGGATACCCGGGCATCATCATGCCGCCGGTGGCCTTTCTGATGCGGCCGCTGCGGTGGCTGCAGGCCATCTCGCGCTACCGGGGCACCCATGGCGGCGGCCCGAGCTTCTGCTACGACCTGCTGCTGCAGCGGCTGCAGCCGCACGACTTGCAGGGGCTGGATCTGTCCTGCTGGCGCTCGGCGTACAACGGGGCCGAGCCGGTGCGGGCAGACGTCATCGAGCGCTTCAGCGCGGCTTTCGCCCCGGTGGGCTTTCGCCCGTCGTCGATGATGCCCTGCTACGGAATGGCCGAGGCCACGCTGATGGTGAGCTGCTCGCCCGTGGACCAGGCGCCCCTGGTGCTGGCCTGCGACCCGGCGGCGCTGGAGCACGGCCGGCTGCAACCCGCAGGCCCGCAGGCAGCCAGCGTGCGGCGCCTGGTGGGCTGCGGGCCGGTGGGTCGCGGGACCGAGGTCGTGATCGCCGATCCGGACACAGGGGCGGAGTTGCCGGCCGGGGCGGTGGGCGAGATCTGGGTGCAGGGCCTTGCCGTCGCCTCGGGCTACTGGCGCCAGCCCGAAGCGACGCAGGCCACCTTCGGCGCGCGCCTGCGCGACGGGCGCGGGCCCTTCATGCGCACCGGCGACCTCGGCACCCGGCACGAAGGCCATGTGGTGGTGACAGGGCGCCTCAAGGACCTCGTCATCCTCCAGGGGCGCAACCACTATCCGCAGGACCTCGAGGCCACGGCCGAGGCTGCGCATCCGGCGCTGAGGTCTTCCAACAGCGCCGCCTTCTCCGTGGACGGCCCGGCGGGCGAGGACCTGGTGCTGGTCATGGAGATCGAGCGCGCGGCCCGGCATGGGCTGGACGTCGAGGACGTAGCCGCCATCGTGCGTGGCGCCGTGGCCTCGGCGCACGACGCGGTCGTGGAGTGTGTCTGCCTGATCCCGCCCGGGGCGCTGCCCAAGACCTCCAGCGGCAAGATCCAGCGCCGCAAATGCCGCCAAAGCTGGATCGAAGGCAGCCTGCGGCCCCTGGGTGAATCGCGCCGCCGCGCGGCCGCCGCGCCGTCGCCGCAGCCTGTGGCGGCCGAACCGCCGCCGCAGTGGCAGGCTCACCCCGATGGGCCGGTCACGCAGATGTCGGCCCTGCTGGACCTGCTGGTGGCACGGGCGGGTGCGGTGCTGGGCGTCAGGCCCGAGCTGATCGATCCGGCGCAGCCGCTGAGCCTGGCCGGCCTGGACTCGCTGCGCGCGGTGACCTTGGCTGCGGACATCGGGCGCGAACTTGGCCGCGCGGTGCCGCCCACGCTGATCTACGACCATCCGAGCTTGGCGCAGCTGGCCCGGGCGCTGGTGGCGCAGCCGGGCGGCCCTGCGACCGGCGGCCCTCCCGGCATCGCGGGCGCGGCGCTGCGCAACGGCACCTCCGCGGCCGTGCCGCGCGTGATGGAGCCGGTCGCTGTCATTGGCATCGGCTGCCGCTTTCCCGGTGCCAGAGGGCCGCAGGCCTTCTGGTCGTTGCTGGCGGAGGGGACCGACGCGGTGCAGCCTGCCGCTCCGGCCCGGTGGTCGGTGCGCACGCTGCAGGACCGCGGCCTTGCAGGGCTGCAAGCCGGGCTGATGGACCGCATCGACACGCTCGACGAGCCCTTCTTCGGCCTGTCCGCAGCCGAAGCCCGTGCCATGGACCCGCAGCAGCGCCTGCTGCTGGAGGTGAGCTGGGAGGCGCTGGAACACGCGCAGGTACCGGCGGCGCGCCTGGCCGGCGCGCCAGTGGGGGTGTTCGTGGGCATCAGCGCGCAGGACTGGAGCCGCGTGCGGGCCACGCGCCAGGATCAGGCAGGACTCTTCACCGGCACGGGCGCGGCGCTCTCGATCGCCGCCAACCGGCTCTCCTACTTCTACGATTTCCGGGGGCCGAGCGTGGCGGTGGACACGGCCTGCTCGTCGTCGCTCACGGCGGTTCACCTGGCGTGCCAGGCCATCGAAACCGGGGACTGCGACACCGCGCTGGTCGGCGGTGTGAACGTGCTGCTCGACCCCGGCATCAGCGAGGCCTTCTCGCGCGCAGGCATGCTGTCGGCGGGGGGCCGCTGCAGGACCTTCGACGCATCGGCCGACGGCTACGTGCGGGGCGAAGGGTGCGCGGTGGTGGTCCTCAAGCGGCTCAGCCGTGCGCACGCCGAGGGCGACCGCGTCCTGGCCGTGCTGCGCGGCACGGCGGTCAACCAGGACGGTCGCAGCCAAGGGTTGACCGCGCCCAATGGCCGGGCGCAGGAGGCGGTGATCCGCGCGGCGCTGGCCCGCGCGGGCGCCACGCCGGCAGAGGTGTCGTACGTGGAGGTCCACGGCACCGGCACCTCGCTGGGGGATCCGATCGAGGCGCAGGCGCTGGACCGCGTGCTCGGCACCGGCCGCCCTGCCGGCTCGCCGTGCTGGGTGGGGTCGGTGAAAACCAACCTGGGGCACCTGGAGGCCGCCGCCGGCCTGGCCGGCCTGGTCAAGACGGTACTGTGCCTGCACCAGCAACGGCTGGTGCCGCACCTGCACCTGCGGCAGCTCAACCCCTTGGTGCCAATGGGCCCCGGCCGCGCCCTGCACGTGGTCACCCACACCATGGACTGGCCGGCTTCGGGGCCGCGGCTGGCGGGCGTCAGCTCGTTCGGTTTCGGCGGCGCGAATGCCCACGTGGTGCTGGGCGAAGCGCCACCGCCGGAGCTGCAACCCAGCCCGCCAGCCGGCGCAGCGGCCACCGCGGGCAGCCTGCCCCTGCTCCTGAGCGCGGCCAGTGCGGACGCGCTGCAGGCCCAGGCGCTGCGCTGGGCCGGCCATCTCTCGGGCCCCCCCGGCCCCGTGCCCGTGCCCGCCTGGAGCCGCGCCTGTGCCGCGGCGGCGCACGGGCGCTCGCACCTGGGGCACCGCCTGCTGGCCTGGGCCGACGGCGGCGCCGAGGGCGCCGTGCACGGGCCCGAGGCCCTGCGCGACTGGGCCCAGGGCCGCCCCGCGCCGCAGGTGTTCAGCGGTCGCGTGCGGCGGGCCCGCACGGCGTGGCTGTTCACCGGCCAGGGCGCGTCGTGGTCAGGCATGGGCCGCGACCTGCTGGCCGAGCCCGAGTTCGCGCGGGCGCTGCAAGAGGTGGCGCCCTGGGTCGAGCCGGCCTTGCCCGCGCCGCTGGTGAGCCTGCTCACCGAGGCGGGACATGCCGCGCTGCTGCCCACCTCGGTGGCGCAGCCGCTGCTCTTTGCCTATGGCTGGGCCCTGGCCGCATGGTGGCGCGCCCAGGGGCAGGCGCCGTCGCTGGTGCTGGGCCATAGCCTCGGTGAAATCACCGCCGCCGCGGTGGCCGGCCTCATCACCCTGCCCTCGGCGGCGGCCTTCGTCGTGCGGCGCGGGCGCGCCATGCAGGCACTGACCGGTGGCATGGTGGCCGCCCGGGCGGGTGCCGCGCGCGTGCAGGAGTTGCTGGGCCACCACCGCGGCGGTCTTCCCACCAGCGGCGGCATGGCCGCCGACAACGGCCCGTGCGAGACGGTGCTCGCGGGTTCGGCGGACTACCTGGCGGGCGCGTGCGCCCTGCTGCAGGAACATGGCGTGGGTTGCCGGCCGCTGGCCTCGCCGCACGCCTTCCACAGCCCGGCCGTGGAGGCGCTGCTGCCCGAGCTGGCGCAGGCAGCCCAGGCGCTGGTGTTTCAGGCGCCCTCGGTGCCCCTGCTGACCTGCGGCGCGGGCGCCGATCCCGGCCGTGCCGGGTACTGGGTGCAGCAGGCCCGCCACCCGGTGATGTTCCGGACCGCGCTGGAGCAGGCGGCCGCTCGTGGGGTGGACACCTGGCTGGAGATCGGGCCGCGCCCCGTGCTGGCGGGGTTGGTGGGCCAGATGCTGGAAGCGCGCCCCCCCACGGACGGCCCTGAGCAGGTGGTGGTGTGCAGCATGCGTCCGCCAGCCGGCGACACCCGCGTGCCCCCGCACCTGCAGGCGCTCGGGGCCCTTTGGACCTGCGGCGCCGTGCCCGACGAATCGCTTATCCGGCGCGCGCCCGATCGGTGCCCGCGCGAGGACCTGCCCACCTATGCGTTCGAGCCACGCTCGCATGGGCCCGAATCGCCCGACCTGCAAACGCCCGCGCGGCCCGATCCGGCCCCGCTGGTCATCCCGCGCTGGACGGCCGCACCGCCGGCGAACCCGGCGCCGCGCCACCCCGGCGAACCCTGGCTGCTCTTGGGCCCGCCCTCGCGGCTCCGCCGCGCCCTGGCGGCGGCGCTGGAGGACAGCGGATGCCGGGTGACGATGCTGGATGGCCTGCCCCTGCACGACGGGTCGCAGCCGCTGAAAGAGGCACTGCGTGCGGCGCCGGACGCGGCCGGCGTGGTGCTGCTTGCGCTGCCGCCGCACCCGGAACCAGACGCCCCCGGCGACCGGATGGATGACCGTGCCCTGGCCCATGCCCCTGCCCAGGACAGCGGCCCGGCCACACACCGCAACTGCGACCGCGACCGCGATCGCCAGCGCGCCGTGTCGGTCTACCAGCAGGCGCTGCATGCGGCGCAAGCGTTGATCGAAACCGGCGCACCCGCCGCCCCGCGGCTGCACGTGGTGACCCAGGCGGCCCTGGCCACCGCCGACGACGACCGGGTCAGCGACCCGAGCGGGGCGGCCGCGTGGGGCCTGATGCGCACCCTCGCGCATGAGCACCCCGCCGTGGCCGGCACGCTGGTCGACATCGACGGCGCGGATGCCGACCCCGGGCCGCAGGCCTGCGCGCTGGCGGCCCTGCTGCGCACCAGCGCGCACAGCCCGGCGCGGCAGTGGGCCCGGCGCAGCCAGGCCTGGCTGCGGTTTGATCCCCATGTGCAGCCGCTGGCCGATGCGCTGCGGCCGGCCGGGCACGGCCCGGGGCCGATGGACTGGCGCAGCACCGGGGTCCTGCTCACCGGGGGCACGGGCGGCGTGGCCGCGGCCCTGGCGCGCGAACTGGCGCAGCGCGGGGCGCGCTACCTCTGGCTGGCCAGCCGGACGCAGGGTGACCCGGCGTCGTTCGAGCCGCTGCAGCGGGAACTGGCGGAACTCGGCGCACAGGCGCGATGGATCCGGGCCGACATGGCCGATGCGGCGGACGTGCGGCATCTGGTGGCCCAGGTCCTTGAAGGCCCAGGGACGCTCACCGACGTGATCCACGCTGCCGGCGTGGCCAGCGACGCGCCGCTGGCCGAGCAGACCACGGCCCGGTTCGAACGGGTGATCGGTGCCAAGCTCCAGGGCGCCTGGCACCTGCATGACGCGCTGGCAGGCCACCCCTGGCGGACCTTCCTCGTCTGCGGCTCGGCCGCGGCCCTGGCGGGCTCGGCCGGCCAGGCGCCCTATGCGGCGGCCAACGCGGCGGTGGCCGCCTGGACGCAGGCCTGGCGCCGGCCGGGCCGGCGCGTGGCCACCATCGCGTGGGGGCCCTGGCGCGACACCGGGCTGGCCGCCTCGCCGGCCGTGCAGCGGGTGCTGGCGGCCCAGGGGGTGAGGTTGCTGGAGCCCGCCGATGCCGTGGCCGGCCTGTTCGCCGCGCTGGACCTGGGGCTCACCGAGGTGGGCCAGTACCACCCCCTGCCGCAGGCCGATGACACCGCGGACCCGGGCCCGCCGGCCCCGGTGCGCTGGCCCGGATGGGACGAACCCACGCCGCACGGCCGCCGCCGGGCGCTGATGGCCCGGATACGGGCCGAGGCCGCCGCGGTGCTGGGCCGTGCGGACGCGGGCGGAGTGGATCCGCAGCGCGGTTTCTTCGACCTGGGCTTCGACTCGTTGCTCCTGATGAAATTCAAGCAGCGGCTGGAACGTGGCCTCGGCATGCAGTTGCCCGCCACCGTGGCCTTCGAGCACCCGTGCCTGTCGGACCTGGCCGCCTACCTGGACGAGGAATTCGCCCGCTCCACCGGCGCCACCACCACCGCAAGCGCAAGCGCGGCCCGGCCTGCCGCCGCCCCCGAGCCATCGCCGCCACCAGGTGAACCCCCTCAGGCGCCCCGCGAGCAGGACGCGCTGACCCGTGAGTTGGCCGCCATCGAGAAGCTGCTGGCATGAACGACCCGACGACACACAGCCCGGCCGAGCCCGTGACGCAGGAGCGCCTGCTCAAGGCGCTGCAGGACGCACGCGAACGCCTGCAGGCGCACAGCCGGCGCGACCACGAGCCGGTGGCCATCCTGGGCTTCGGCGGGCGGCTGCCGGGCGCGAACGAACCCGCCGCGCTCTGGCCCCTGCTGATCCAGGGCCGCAGCCTGATCGGCCCCATCAGCGCCGCGCGTGACGCCCTGGTCGGCGGCGCCTGGTCGCAGGCGCCGGCACACGCCCGATGCGCCGGCTTCCTTGACGACGTGGACGCCTTCGACCATCGCCTGTTCGGCATCTCGCCGGCCGAGGCCACCGGCATGGACCCGCAGCAGCGGCTGCTGTTGCAGGCGGCGTGGTCGGCCATCGAAGACGCGGCCATCGACCCATCGTCGCTGCGCCACGGCGCGGCCGGTGTCTGGGTCGGCATCTCGAACGCCGACTACGCGCAAAGCACCCTGCGGCGCGACCTCGCGCAGACCGACGCCTATGCCATCACCGGCTCGGGCCTGAGCCTCGCGCCGGGCCGCATCGCGCATGTGCTGGGCTTGCGGGGCCCGGCGCTGGCCATCGACACGGCCTGCTCGTCCAGCCTCGTGGCCCTGCACCTGGCCGCGCAGAGCCTGCGGCGCGGCGAATGCGACCTGGCCCTGGTGGGCGGTGTGCAGTTGCTGCTCGAACCCGACGTGGCCATCGGGCTGGACCGCATGGGCGCCCTGTCGCCCACGGGCCGCTGCCGCACCTTCGACGTCAGCGCCGACGGCTTCGTCCGGGGTGAAGGCGCCCTGTGCGTGGTGCTGGCCCGTGCCTCGGATGAACGCGCGCTGCGGGTGCGGCCGCGCGGCTGGATCCTGGGTTCGGCGGTCAACCAGGACGGCCCCAGTTCGGGCCTCACCGCGCCCAGCGGCACCGCGCAGGCCGAGGTCATCCGCGCCGCGCTGGCGGCCGCCCGGGTGCAGCCTTCGGACGTGAGCCTCGTGGAGGCCCACGGCACCGGCACGCCCCTGGGCGACCCCATCGAACTGCGCGCGCTGGCCGCCGTGTTCGCCGGCCGCAATGTGCCGCTGCCGGTGGGCTCGGTCAAGAGCACCATCGGCCACCTCGAAGCCTGCGCCGGGCTCGCCGGGCTGGTGAAGTTGCTGTTGTGCATGCAGCACGCCCAGGTGCCCCCGCAGCCTGGCGTGGAGGCGCTCACGCCGCACATCGACTGGCCTGCCAGCGGCCTGCAGGTGCCGCTGGCTGCGCAGCCCTGGCAGCAGGAAGGCGGGCGCCGGGTGGCCGGCCTGTCGTCGTTCGGCTTCTCCGGCACGAATGCGCATGTGGTGCTGGCCGACGCGCCCGAGGCGGGCACCGTGGCCGCAGCGCCGCAGCCACAGGCCGCCGGGAGTGCGGATCTTTCCGGGCCGGCGGTGGTGCCGCTGTCGGCCCGCAGCGAGGCCGCCTTGGCAGCGCTGCAGCAGCACTGGTCGCAGGCCCTGGCGGGCCAGCAGGGCGGCGCGCTGGCGGCCCTGGTGCGCACCACGCAGCAGGGCCGGGCGCGCCTGGGGCCTTATCGCCGGGCCTGGGTGCTGGCGGACCTCGGCGCGCCCTGCGCCGGCCTCCCGGCGGCTGCGGCGATCGAGCCCGCGGTGCGGGGCTCCACGCCCCAGCTGGTGTGGCTCTTCACTGGGCAGGGTTTCCAGTACCCCGGCATGGGGCGCCAGTTGCTGGCGCAGGACCGGGTGTTTCGAGACGCCTTCGAGCGCCTGGCCACGGCGCTGCCGGACCTGCCGCTGAAGGACTGGCTGGAGCGGGGCGACGCGGCCCAGTTGCAGCGCACTGAGGTTCAGCAGCCTCTGGGGGTGGCACTGGCCTGCGCACTGGCGGCGGTCTGGCGCAGCTGGGGCGTGCGACCGGACGCGGTGATCGGCCACAGCGTGGGGGAGCTGTCGGCGGCGGCCGTGGCCGGGCTGCTGGCGCCCGAAGAAGCCGTGCGGCTGGCGGCGCTGCGCGGCCGGTTGATGCAGGCCCTGCCCATTGGCGGCGGCATGCTGGCGGTGGCGGCGCCTCCCGGGCTGGCGCAAGACCTCGTCGAGCGGGCGGCCGACCCGCGGCTCGCCGTGGCCGCGTTCAACGGGCCCCTGTCGCAGACCTTGGCCGGGCCGCTGGAGGCCTTGCAGCGCTGCCAGGTGCTGGCGCAGGAACTGGGCTTGTCCTGCCGCCCGCTGCCGGTGTCCCACCCGTTCCACACGCGCTGGATGGAGCCCATGTGCGAGGCCTGGGCGGCGGCTTTGCGCGCGGTGCCGTGGGGCCGCTCCTCGGTGGCGCTGTATTCCACCCGCACCGGCACGCGTGTGCACGATGCCGACCTCGCCAGCCCCGGCTACTGGGTGGAACAGGTGCTGGCCCCCGTGCGCTTCCAGCAGGCGGTGGAAGCGGCCGAGCGCGACGCACACGGCGTCTACCTGGAGGTGGGGCCTGCCGGCGGCCTGGCCGGCCTGGTGGCGCCGGTCATCGCGCAGGGCGAGCGCGCCGTGGCCGCCAGCCTGCGGCCGGGCCAGGATGAACGCCGCCAGATGCTCCAGGCCGCGGCCACCCTGCACGTCAACGGCGTCGACATCGACTGGCCCGCCACGCCACCGGGCCGGGGCCCGCTGTGCCATGGCCCGGTCTATCCCTTCGAGCCGGCGCGGTTCTGGATCCACCGCCCGGCGGTGCCCGCCAGGCCAGGCGCCGCCCTCGCGCCACCCGCGGCTGCGAGCGGCACGGCGCACGACACGCCCCTGGCCACGGCCGCCCGCAGCCCGGCCGACCTGTGGGCAGCCATGGCCGCCCAGGAACGGCCGGCCCAGGTGCTGGCGCGACTGCGGCAGATCATCACGCACGTGGGCGGGCCCGGGCCTGACGAGCCCTTCGACGTCGACGAGAACCTCTTCAGCACCGGCCTGGATTCGATCACGCTGGTGCAGGCCCGCGGCATGATCGCCCGCGAGTTCGGCGTCGAGGTCGAGCTCAGCCGGTTCTATGACGAGGCCTCCACCCTGGCCCGGCTGGCCGACTGGCTCAACGGCCGGCTCACTGGCCGGCTCAGCGACCGGCCGGGCATGCCGGCGGCGTCCCCGCCCATGGCCGCGCCCCCCGAAGCGCCCGCGGCGCCGCACCCGACAACGACGCCGGCCCCAGGCCCCCAGGCCCCCTCCACGACCTTGCCCAACCGTCCCGGCCGGGCCGTGAGCGCCGACGTCATGCGCCGGCAGCGCGCCTACCTGGCGGGCTTTGCGCCGCGCTACGTGGCGCAGACCGCGGGCTCGCGCGAGCACGTGGCGCGCCACCGCCCGCACCTGGCCACCGGGCGCAACCTCGCCGGCTTCCGGGCCGACTGGAAGGAGATCGTCTACCAGATCGTCGGCGGCGAAGGGCACGGCGCGCGGCTGCGCGACATCGACGGGCGCGACTACATCGACTTCACCATGGGCTTCGGCGTGTGCCTCTTCGGGCACGCCCCCGAGATGGTCAGCGCGGCCTTGCGCCGCGAGATCGCGCGGGGCATGCCGCTGGGCCCGCTGTCGGACCTGGCCGGCGACGCCGCGCAGCGGCTGACCGCCTTGACCGGCACCGACCGCGCCGCCTTCTTCAACACCGGCAGCGACGCCGTGATGAACGCCCTGCGCATCGCGCGCACGGTGCGCTCGCGCTCACGCGTGGTGGTGTTCGAAGGGGCGTACCACGGCACCTTCGACGGCGTCCTGGCGCTGCAGCTGCAGGGCCGCGCCCTGCCCATCAGCCCGGGAACGCCCGACGCGATGGTGCAGGACCTCACCGTGCTGCGCTACGGCGACCCGGCCTCGCTCGACGCCATCGAAAGGCTCGGGCCGGAGCTTGCGGCCGTGCTGGCCGAGCCGGTCCAGAGCCGTCACCCGGACCTGCAGCCGCAGGCGTTCCTGCGCGAGCTGCGAGAGCTGACCCGTCGCCTGGACGTGCCGCTGATCCTGGACGAGATGATCACGGGGTTCCGCTGCCACCCGGGCGGCATCCAGGCGCGCTGGGGCGTGCAGGCCGACCTGGTGGCCTACGGCAAGATCCTGGGCGGGGGCACACCCATCGGCGCCGTGGCCGGCAGCGCGCGCTACATGGACGCCGTCGACGGCGGCGCGTGGCGCTATGGCGACGCCTCGCTGCCCACGGCCGCCACCACGTTCACCTCCGGCACGTTCTGCAATCACCCGCTGGGCATGGCCGCCGCCCAGGCGGTGCTGGCCGAGCTGCAACGGCAAGGCCCCGCGCTGCAGGCCGAGCTCGACCGCCGCACCACCGCGATGTGCAACCGGCTCAACCAGGCCTATGCCGACGAGGGCTTCCCCCTGCGCATGGTCTGGTTCTCCTCGCTGTTCCGCTTTCTCTTCGAGGCCGACCTCGAACTGCTGTTCCCCCACCTCGTGGAGCGCGGCTACTACGTGTGGGAAGGACGCAACTGCTTCCTGTCCACCGCCCACACGCCGCAGCACATCGACGGCTTCGCGGCCGCCGTGCTCGACAGCCTGCGGGCGATGCGGGCCGGCGGGCTGATTCCCGAGCGCGCCCCGGCCGTGCCCGATGGCGTGGCCGCGGCCGGCGCCCCCGCGGCGACCCCGGCCCCGGCCACCCTGCCGGTCTCACCGGCCCAGGCGCGCGTGCTGCTGTCCCACGAACTGCACGGCACCGATGCCGACGGCGCCGAAGCGGCGTATCACCTGCGCGATGCACGCGTGCTCGAAGCGCCGCTCGATGCGGCCCGGCTTGCGCGCGCGTGGGCGCAGCTGGTGCAGCGCCACGAGGCCTTGCGCACGGACTTCGAGCGCACGCCGCAGGGCTGGCGCCAGCGCGTGCACCGCGAGGGGCGTGCCGCGGTGCAGTGGTCCGTCGCGGCCGGGCCGGATGCCGCCACGGTGGCAGCCACGCTGTCGCAGCCCTTCGACCTGGAGCACGCGCCCCTGGCGCGGCTGCACGTGGCGCAGTGGGGGCCGCACCGGCACCTGGTCCTGCTGGATGCGCACCATGCGGTGGCCGACGGCTTGTCCTTCGCCGTGCTGGCCGAGGAACTCTGGCGCCTGTACGCGGGCGAGCGTCTGCCGGCAGCCCCGCTGCTGTCGCAGGCGCTGGCCCTGCTGGCGCAGTCGGCCGACAGCGCGGCCGCGGCGGGCGCAGCGAACTACTGGGACCGCGTGTACGGGCCGCCCCTGCAGGCCGGTGAGCTTCCGGTGGACCGGCCCCACGGGCGCTCCATGTCCTATTCGGCCGGTGTGGTGCAGGCCAAGTTGGAGGAGCGCGACGTGTCGCCCCTGCGCGATCTGGCGCGCACCCAGGGCGTCACGCTCTATGCGGTGTTGCTGACCGCGTGGTCGGTCCTGTTGGCGCGCTTGTCCGAGGGCCGCGAGACGGTCATCGGGGTGCCGGTGTCGGTGCGCCCGCAGCCCGGCTTCGAGCGCTGCGTGGGCATGTTCGTCGCCACCGTGGCGCTGCGCCTGCCGCACGCGCCCGGCCGCCCGGTGGCCGAGGCGCTCTCGGTCACGGCGCGCGTGCTGCTGGAAAGCCTGGACCACGCGGCGCATCCGATCGAGTCCATCCTCGAGCGCGTGGCCCGGCCCGGCCGGCAGGGCCGCCATCCGCTGCTCGACAGCATGTTCGAGTTCGAGACCCAGCCGGCCACGGCGCCCCAGGTCGATGGGCAGCCGCTGCAGCCGGTGGCGCTGCACGACCCGCATGCCCTCTTCGATCTCGACGCCGAGGCGGTGCTGCGAGGCGACGCGCTGGAGCTCACCCTGCGCTTCAGGCAGGAGGTGTACGAGCGCGACACCGCGCAGGCGTGGTTGCAGGCCTACGTGCGGGTGCTGCAGGCCATGGCCCGGAACCCCGGGACCTGCGTGGGCGACCTGCCGCTGGCCGAGCCCCCTGCCCCGGCGCCGCGGCAGGCCGCCGGGCTTGCCCAGGACGACGCCGCGCTGCTGCATGGCGCAGCCCTGCGCCGCTTGCTGGCCGCGCCCGGGGCCGTGGCGCTGCGCGCAGGCGGCTGCGGCGTCACCGCCGGCGAGCTGCACGGCCTGGTGCGCGCCCTGGCAGCCCGGCTGCTTGATGCAGGCCTTGCGCCCGAGCAGCCCGTGGCGGTACGCATGCGGCGCTCCCCGGCCTTCATCGCCGCGCTGCTGGCGGTCAACGTGGCCGGCGGCTGCCACGTGCCCATCGACCCGGACCAGCCCCTTGCCCGCGCCGCGGACTTGCTGCGGGGCCTGGTCCGGCCCCTGCTCATGACCGACGCGGACCTGTGGGAGCCCTCGCTGGCCGCACTGGCAGGGCCCAGCGTTCGCATCGAGCCGCAGGCCCTGGCCAGGCAAGCCGGGCACGCCCCGCCCCTGCCGGCCGTGCCGGTGAGCCCGGACATGCTGGCCTACCTGCTGTTCACCTCGGGCTCCACCGGCCGGCCCAAGGCAGTGGCCGTGAGCCACCGCGCCGCGGCCGCGCACGTGGCGTGGTACGTGTCGCGCTTCGGCATCGGGCCTGGGGACGTGCTGCTGCAGAAGACCGTCTGCACCTTCGACACCGCCCTCAGCGAAATCTACGGCAGCCTGTGGGCCGGTGCGTGCCTGGTCCTGCCGGGCGCCGACGACCACCTGGAGTTCGAGCGGCTGGCCGACCTCATCGTCGCGGAGGGCGTGACCGTCGTCGAGGACGTGCCGTCCCTGGTGCCGCTGCTGCTGGCCGAGCCGCGCCTGCGGCAGGCGCGGCTGCGCTGGTACAACCCCGGCGGCGAGGCGCTGACGGCCGAGTTGGCGCGGCGCATCACCACGGTCACGGGCGCACGGGTGGTGAACCTGTACGGCCCGACGGAGGCCGCCGTCGATGCCCTGCACCAGGAATGGGACGGGCAAGAGCACGACGGCCGCGTGCCGATCGGCATGCCGGTGGCGGGCATCGTGGCGCGCGTGCTCGATGCCCGGCTGCAGCCGGTGCCCCAGGGCGGCCGCGGCGAGCTGTACCTCGGCGGGGAGCAACTGGCCCGCGGCTACGCCGGCCAGCCCGACCTGACGGCCGACCGCTTCATTCCCGACCCCTGGGGCGAGCCCGGACAACGCCTGTACCGCACCGGCGACCGGGTGCGCCGCCTGCCCGATGGGCGGCTGGCCTACCAGGGCCGGCTGGACGAGCAGGTCAAGGTGCGCGGGCAGCGCGTCGAGCCGGCGGAGATCGAGGCCGCCCTCGTGGCGCAAGGCCCGGCCGAGGCGGCCGTGGTCAAGGCATTCCCGCTGGCGGATGGGACGGTGGAGCTGGTGGCCTATGTGCAGCCCGCCGTGGCGGAGGGTTTGCGCGAGCGGCTGTCTGCCGTACTGCCCCGCGCCTGGGTGCCCACGCGATTCGTCGCGGTGGCCCGGTGGCCGCGGCTGCCCAACGGCAAGCTCGATCGCGGCGGCCTGTTGCGCCCGGCACCCGAGGCCGCCGACCCTGCCGGGCTTGCGCCGGCCGCGGTGATGGACGCTGCCGGGGAAAGCGACCCCACGTTGCGGGCGGTCCTGCAGGCCTACGCCCAGACGCTGGGCCAGAGCGGCATCGGGCCGGACGACGACTTCTTTGCCCTGGGCGGGCACTCCCTCACAGCCGTGCGTGTGGCCGCCGCGCTCAAGCGCGACCTCGCGCGTGAGGTGCGGGTGCGCGCGGTGTTCGACCACCCCACCGCGCGTGCGCTGGCCGCGCACCTGCGGCACGGCGAGCCTCTTGCCGGGAGCCTTGCCGAGGGCCCTGCCGAGCGCCCGCCGGCGGCCGCCACACAGGTGGACGGCTGCCCGGCCTGGCCGCTGAACGGCGCGCAGCGGGGGGTCTGGCTGGCCTGCCATCTGAGCGACGATCCCGCGGGCTACCACATGGCCGAGGCCTATGTGGTGGACGGCGATCTTCCGGCGGCCGGGTTGCGCCGCGCCCTGTCGCAGGTGGCGGCGCGCCAGGAGTCGCTGCGGACCGTCTTCCGCAGCCACGCAGGCGGGCCCCTGCAGCTCGTCGTGCACGGCCTGGAGCCCGACTGGGTCGAGCTGCCGGGATCGCCGGGGCTGTCGCTGGCCGCCGCCGAGCAGGCCTTCGGCCCGTGGACGGCCCGCCCCTTCGACCTGGAACGGGGGCCGCTGGTGCGGCTGGTGTTCGCCCGCCTGCAGGGCGGGCACACCTTCGTGGGCTTCGTCATCCACCACCTCGTCTTCGACGGCTGGTCGTCCGACCTGCTGGTGGAGGAACTGGCGCAGGCGCTGGAGGAGCAGGCTCCCGTGCGCGGGCCCGGCCCCACGGTCACGCCGGCGCAACTGGCCCTGGAGCAGGCGGCGATGGGCGAGGCCGCACGTGCCCGCCTGGATCAGCACTGGCGGCAACAGCTCCAGGGCCACCGGCCCGGCCCCGAACTGCTGCCCGACCGCCACCGGCCGCCGGTGCGTTCCCTGGCCGGTGCCCAGGAGCAGCTGGTCCTGGATGCGGCATTCGAGCAGTCGTTGTCGCGGGCCGCCGGGCGCCGGCTCACCGCCGGCACCCTGGCAACCGCCGCCGCCCTGCTGCTGGTGCATGCCCAGACCGGGCGTGCCGACCCATCGATCGGGCTGTTGCATGCCGGGCGCGACGACCCGCGCCTGCAGGGCGTGATCGGCCTGTTCGTCAACACGCTGGTGATCCGCCGGCCGCTGCCCCTGGGCATGACGGCGCGGGCCTGGACGCAGGACGTCCGCGACGCCCTGGTGCAAGCCCTGGACCACGCCGAGTTGCCGTACGCCGAGTTGGTTTCGCGGCTGGCGCCGGAGCGCCAGCCGGGCCGGCAGCCGCTCTTCGACCTGGCGGTCAACGTGCTGGAAAGCGAGCTCTCCGACGCCGGCCTGCACCGCCGCACCTGGCGCGGCGCCGCGGCCCGGCGGCTGCCTCGGCCCGTCGTCGATGCGAAGTTCGACCTGACGCTGACCCTGGAGCGCTCCGCGGGAGAGCCCTCCCGCCTGACCCTGGAATACGCCACCGGGTGGTGCGATGCCGCTGACGCTCGGCGTCTCCTGGCGCTGGGCCAGCGCATCATGGCCGCGCTCATCGAGGACCGCGACGAGTCCGTGGCCCAGTTGCTCGACCGTGCCGTGCCCAGCCCGGCGGCGCGACAGGCCTTGGCCTGGCAGAGCCCGGCACCCGCCCTGGGTGAGGCGGACCTGTGGGAGCGTTTCGAGCAGGTCGCATGCACGCACCCCAACGCCATGGCGCTGCACGACGGCACGGCCTCGCTGCCCTACCGCGAGCTTCATGCACGGGCCCTTGCCTGCGCCCGCGGGCTGGCCGAGGGGGGTGTAGGCCCCGGCGACCACGTGGGCCTGCTCGCCGGCCCGGGGGCGGGCTTCGTCTGCGCCATGCTGGGCGTGCTGCAGCGTGGCGCCGCCTACGTCCCGCTCGATCCGGACTACCCGCCGCAGCGCCTGAAGCTCATGCAGGGCCTGGCCGGGCTGAAGACCGTGCTGGCCCACGGGCCCGCGCCCGCGTGGTGCGACGCGCCCGTGCTGCCGCTGGAACCCACCGCCCCGCAAGGCGGTCCCGCCCCGGCGCGGCGGCGCATGCCGGGGCTGGCGCCGGCCTACATCATGTTCACCTCGGGCTCGACCGACCAGCCCAAGCCCGTGCTGGTGCCCCAGCAGGGCGTCATCCGGCTGGTCAGCCAGCAGCCCTTCGTCGACCTCGGGCCCGGCGGCACGGTCGCGCTGGCGTCGAGCCTGTCGTTCGACGCCGCCACGCTGGAGCTGTGGGCAGCGCTGGCCCGTGGCGCCACGATGGTGGTGGTGCCCCGCGCCGTGCTGCTGGATCCGGCGCAGCTGCAGGCGTTCCTGCAGGCACGGCCACTCGACCTGATGTGGCTGACCGCCGGGCTGTTCCATGCCGTGGCGCGCCACCGTCCGCAGGCGCTGGGCGGCGTGCGGCGCCTGATGGTGGGCGGCGACCGGGTCGATCCCGAAGCCCTGCGGCAGGTGCTGCACTCGGACCACCCCCCGGGCCGCATCGTCAACGGCTATGGGCCCACCGAGAACACCACCTTCACCACCACCTGGCCGGTGCCCCCGGACGCGCACGACACGTGGCGCGAGGCCGTGCCGATCGGCCAGCCGCTGGCGCACACCAGCGTGGTGGTGGTCGATCCGCAGGGCCGCCCGGTGGAGCCCGGCCAGGCCGGCGAGTTGCTGACCGGTGGCCTGGGCCTGGCGCTGGGCTATTACGGGCAGCCTGCGCTGACGGCCGAGCGCTTCGTGCCAGACCCCCACGGCCCGCCGGGTGCACGGGCCTACCGCACCGGCGACCGCGTGCGCTGGCTGTCGCCCGGCGTGCTGGGCTTCATCGGGCGGCTGGACCGCCAGGTCAAGATCCGGGGCCATCGCATCGAGCCGGCCGAGGTGGAGCGGGCGCTGTTGGCGGTGGCGGGTGTGGAGAGCGCGGTGGTGCTGCCGCGCGAGTTGAGCGGCGGCGACAAGCAACTGGTCGCCTGGGTCCTGGAGGCCCAGCCCGGCGTGGCGGCGCGCGCCGCCGAGGCCCTGGCGCAGACGCTGCCGCGGCACCTGGTGCCCGCGCAGGTGGTGGACGTGCGGAGCTGGCCGCTCAATGCCAACGGCAAGGTCGATGCGCAAGCCCTGCTGGCCGCACTGCCCGCGGCGGAGCCGGCGGCCCAGGACGACGACACCCCCGGGGCCGCCGACGACGGCCCGCAACTGCTGGCCCTCTGGCGCCGCGTGCTCGCACGCCCGGCGCTGGGGCTGGACGACAACTTCTTCGCCTCGGGGGGGGATTCCATCCTGGCCATCCAGATTGCATCGCTGGCGGCGCAGCAAGGCATCCCGCTGCGCGTGCACGCGCTCTTCGAGGCGCCGACCGTGCGCGAGCTGGCCGCGCGGCTGGCGCGCGAGCGGGGGCCGGACCGGGCCGCCGAGGCGCCGGGCGACGAGCCCGGGCCGCTGGCGGCGACACCGATCCAGCGCTGGTTCCTGGACCGCGCCCTGGCGCACCCATCGCAGTTCACGCAGGCCCTCGCCCTGCGCACGCCAGGCCTGACCGAGGCCGGGATGCGGGCCGCGGTGGCGGCGGTCGCCGCCCGGCATGCCGCCTTCGGTCTGCGGCTGCAGCCGGACGGGCAGTGGTCGATCGCGCCCGGGCCCTGGCCGGTCCACCACGAGGCGGCGGATTTGCCTGAGGCAACGGGGCGCGAATCGCCGCATGGCCTGCAAGGCCTGGTGGCGCGGCTCGGGCAGCGGCTGGACGTGGCCGGTGGCCCCTTGCTGGCCAGCGCCTACCGCCCGCCTGCGGCCCCCGGCGAAGGCGGGCTGCTGGTGCTGGTGGCGCACCATCTGGCGGTGGACGGCGTCTCCTGGCGCACCCTGGCCGGCGAGCTGGAGCAGGCCTGCCGGAGCGTGGCTCCGTCTGCCCCGAGCGCGGGCCTGCGTGCCTGGGCCGCCTGGTGCGAGCGCCGGGCCCAGGCGCTGATGGGCGACGACCTCGAGAGGCGGCACTGGCACCGCATGGCCACCCGCCCCGGCCGGGTCGTGCCTGACGACGCCTCAGCGCCCAACCGCGCAGGGGCCGTGTTGACGCAGACCCTGGCCTGGGATCCGGCCCGCTCCGCGCGGCTGGCCCAGGCGCTGCAGCAGCGCGGCTGGAGCTGGCAGGTGATGATCCTGGCCGCGATCGCCCGCGCGCTGGCCGGCGACGGGCCGGTCGGCCGGTTCGACGTCGAGGGCCACGGGCGGCCCCGCGACGCCGCCGCGCCCGACGTGTCCGGCGTAGTCGGCTGGTTCACGGCCGTGTATCCCGTGGCCATCGAGCCGGTGTCCACCCTGGCGGTGGAAGACTGGCTCAAGGCGGCCGACCAGGCCCTGCGCCAGGCACCCGGCGAGGGCGCGGGGTGGGGGCTGCTGCGGGAACTCGCCCGCGACCCTGCATTGCGCGCCGCACCGCCGGCCTCGGTGGTGCTCAATTTCCACGGCGAGACGGCGCAGCGCCTCGGCGGCTTCGAGGCACTGGAGATCGATGCCGGCGACGGCGAGCACCTCGAGGACCTGCGCAGCCACGACATCGAGGTGACCGCCTCGCTGCACCAGGGCGCCCTGCGGTTGTCGTGGTCGGCCGCGGCGCCCCGGTTCGCGCCGGCGCGGATCCGCCGCTGGGCGGCTGCCTGCGGGCAGGCCCTGGACCTGGCAGAACAGGCGCTGGCCCGCGCCCGATCCGAGAAGGAGGAGGACCTGCCGGTCCCGGAATGACCATGAGCAATGCCATCCAAGCCCGCTACGAGCTGACGCCCATGCAACAGGGCATGCTGTTCCACGCGCTCTACGACGCGGCCGGCGACGCCTACTTCATCCAGATCCGCGCGCGTCTGGACGGCCCGCTCGACGCCGCGGCCTTCGAGGCGGCATGGCAGCGCCTGGCGCAGCGGCACCCGGTGCTGCGCACGGCATTCGCCTGGCAACGCAGCGACGGGCCGCAGCAGGTGGTCTGGCAGCACGCGCGGGTGCCGGTGCACCGGGTCGATGGCACGGCCTGGCCCACGGCCGAGATCGACGCCCGCCTGGCGGCCCTGGCACAGCAGGACCGGCAGCAAGGGTTCGACCTCGCCCGGGCGCCCCTGCTGCGGGTGACGCTGGTGACGCTGCAGCCCGGCCGGCACCAGCTGGTCTGGAGCCTGCATCACCTGCTGGTGGACGGCTGGTCGCTGTCGAGCCTGATGCATGAGCTGCTCGAGGACTACCGCGCCCTGGCCGAAGGCCGCGACTCGCCGTTCCCGGCGCGGCCGCCCTTCGAGCACTATGTCCACTGGCTGTCGCAGCAGCCGCGCGGCCTGGGGCGGGCCTTCTGGGAGTTGACCCTGCAGGGCCTGGACGAAGCCACGGCCCTGGCCGCGGGCCGCACGGCCGGGTCCGTGCCTGCCTACGGCGAGTGCGCCTTGAGCCTGGCACCGCAGGACTCGGACGCGCTCGTGCAACTGGCCGGGCAGGCCGGCGTGACGCTGGGCAACCTGATGCTCGGCGCCTGGGGCCTGTGCCTGTCGCGCTGGTGCGGGCGGGCCGACGTGGTGGCCGGGGTCACCGTCTCGGGCCGGCCCGAGGATCTGGCCGGCGCGCAGGACATCGTGGGCCTGCTCATCAACACCTTGCCGCTGCGGCTGCGCGTGGACGAGTCGATCCCCATCACCGACTGGCTGCGCACCGTGCAGGCCGCGATGGTGGCGGTGCAGCGCCACGCCCAGGTGCCCCTGGTCGACATTCAGCAGTGGTCGGGCCTGGGCCGGCAGACCCCGCTGTTCGATCACCTCTTCGTGTTCGAGAACTACCCCCTGGCGCCGGCGGCGGGGCCGATCGCGGGCCTGGTGGTCGCTGAGGTGGCCTCCAGCGAGCCCACCGACTATCCGCTGACGGTGGTGGTGCTGCCCGGCCGCAGCCTCACCGTGCAGTTCTCGGTGGACACGCAGCGCCTGGGCCAGGTGCGCGCCGAGGCCATGCTGGCCCACTATGGGCAGGTGCTGCAGGAGCTTGCCCGCGCGCGCGGCGACGCCCCGCTGCACGGCCTGTCCATGGTGCCCCCGCATGAGCGCCACTGGCTGCTGCATCGCCTCAACGACACCGCCACCCTGCCGCCCCGGCCCCTGGTGCATGCGGGCTTTCAGGCGCAGGCGGCCGCGCATCCCGACCGCATCGCCGCCGTGATCGGCCCGCGCGAGGTGCCCTACTGGGAACTGGCGGCACGGGCCCACGCCCTGGCGGGCGAACTGGCCGCCGCAGGCGTGGGCCCGGACGTGCCGGTGGCCGTCTTCGTGCCCCGCAGCCTGGAGATGCTGGTGAGCGTGCTGGCCGTGGCCATGGCTGGCGGGGCCTGCGTGCCGCTGGACATCGACTACCCCGACGAGCGCCTGGTGACGATCCTGGGCGATGCCAGGCCGCCCGTGCTGCTCACCGATGCAGCAACCGCGACGCAGCGCCCCGGCGTGCTGGCCGCCGCCGCGGCCGCCCGCGTGATCGCCCTGGATGCGTCGGCTGCGTGGGGGCCCGCGGCCTTCGCGGCACCCCCGCCCCCGGCCGTGACGCTGGATCCGCAGCACCTCTTCTACATCGTCTACACCAGCGGCTCCACCGGCCGGCCCAAAGGCATAGCCCTCACGCACGAGGCCATGGCCAACCTGGTGGACTGGCATCGCAGGACGCTGCCGCCCGCGCCGCGCATGCTGCAGTTCGCCTCGCTGGGTTTCGATGCCAGCTTCCACGAGATCTACGCGGCCTGGATGACGGGCGGTTGCGTGGTGATGATCGACGACGCGCAGCGCCGCGACTTTGCCGCGCTGCTGCAGCGCGTGCACGAGCAGCGCGCTGACCGCGTGATCCTGCCGGTGGTCGTGCTGCAGCGCTGGGCCGTCGACCATGCCGATGAGCCCCGGCTCTTCGAGCACCTGCGCGACGTCATCACCACCGGCGAGCAGTTGCAGATCACCCGCGCGGTCCAGGAGCTCTTCCACAGGCTGCCGCAGGCACGGCTGCACAACCACTACGGCCCGGCCGAAACCCATGTGGTGACGGCCCACACGCTGCAGGGCGCCCCGGACCAGTGGCCGGCCTACCCCGTGGTGGGCGGGCCCCTCCAGAACACCACCGCCTACGTGCTCGACGCCTGGCGGCAGCCCGTGCCGGCGGGCGTGGCCGGCGAGCTCTACCTCGGCGGCGCCAACCTCGCCCGCGGCTACTGGGGCCGCCCCGACCTCACGGCCGATCGCTTCGTGCCCCATCCGCTGCCCACCCGCCCCGGCGAGCGGCTCTACCGCACCGGCGACCAGGCGCGCTGGACGCCCGGGGGCGAGCTCGAGTTCCTCGGCCGGCGCGACCTGATGGTCAAGATCCGGGGCTTTCGCGTCGAGCTCGGAGAAGTCGAAGCCGTGCTCGGCGAGCACCCGGCGATGGCCAGTTGCGCCGTGCTCCTGCGGGAAGACCGCCCCGGTGACCGGATCCTCGTGGCCTACTGCGTGCCCAAGCGGCCCGGTGCCCTGCCCGTGGCCGCGCTGCGCGCGCACCTGCTGGCGCGCCTGCCCGACTACATGGTGCCGTCGGCCTGGGTCGGCCTGCAGGCCCTGCCCCTGAACACCAACGGCAAGGTGCACCGGCGGGCGCTGCCCGCACCGGCCCAGGCAGGCCTCGGCGCACCCGGCCTCGCACCCGGGCGCCAGGATGCCCCCACCGATGCCATCGAGACGCTGCTGGCCGGCATCTGGGCCGACGTGCTGGGGCTGCCCCAGGTGGGCCTGCTGGACCACTTCTTCGAACGCGGCGGGCACTCCCTGCGCGCCGTGCAGGTCATCGCCCGCGTGCGCTCCACGCTGAAGCTCACCTTGCCCCTGCGCGTGCTGTTCGAGCACCCGCAGTTGCTCGCGTTTGCCGCCGCCGTGCGGGCCCGGCAGGCGGGCCGATCCCCGCTCGAATCGCCCGCCGCGCCGGCCATCCCGCGCCGGCCGGATCCCACGCGAGCACCGCTGTCGCATGCGCAAGAGCGCTTCTTCGTGCTCGACCAGCTCAACCCGGGCGTGCCGGTCAACCAGGTGGCCGGCGTGCTGGTGCTGCAGGGCCCGCTGGACGAGCCCGCGCTGGCCCGGGCCTGGCGCGAGCTGCAGCAGCGCCACGAGCCGCTGCGCTCCCGCATCGCCGCCGACGGCGGGCACGCGTGGCAGGTCATCGAGGCCCAGGGCCGGCCCTATGAACGCAGCGCCGTGCAGGGCGATCCGCAGCCCGAGCTGCTCGCGTTCTGCAGCCAGCCCCTGCCGGTGCCCGGGCCTGTCCTGGTGCGTGCCCGGCTCGTAAGCCTGGGCAGCGAACACCACCTGCTGGCGATCAGCGCGCACCATGCGGCCATCGACGGGGAGTCGATCCCCGTGCTCATGCGCGACCTGGCCACGCTGTACGCCCAGGCCGCGGGCCACGACGCACCTCAGTTGCCGGCCCTGGACCTGCAGTACGCCGACCTGGCCCATGCGGAGCGCTCGGCGCCCGCCGCCGCCAGCCTGCCGGGCCTGTCGTTCTGGGCCGAGGCCCTGCGTGGCCTGGCGTCCCTGGCGCTGCCGCTGGACCACCCCAGGCCCCCGGTGCAAGGCCACCGGGGCGGCACGGTGGCCCTGACCCTGGACGCCCACACCGCCGCGCGCACCCAGGCACTGGCACGCCACCATGGCGTGACCGAAGCCATGCTGCACCTGGCCGTGTTCGGGCAGTGGCTGTCACGGCTGTGCGGCCAGGACGACGTGGCCATCGGGATGCCCATCTCGCTGCGCCACCGCCAGGAGCACCAGGACCGTGTGGGCCTGTTCCTCAACACCGTGGTCGTGCGGCTGCGGCCCGGGCGCGGCGACCGTGTGGCCGCCTGGCTGCACCGCGTGCGCGAGACGCTGCTGCAGGCCCACGCCCATGCCGAAGTGCCCTTCGACCGTGTGGTCCAGGAGCTGGACCCGCCGCGCGACCGCAGCCGCTCGCCCTTGTTCCAGGCCATGTTCGACCACCATGGATGGACCGAGGACGAGATCGAACTCGGCGGCCTGCGCTGGTCCACGATGGCCCTGCCCGATGCCGCCGCAAAGTTCGACCTCACGCTCACGGTCGAGGCCACGCGGCACGGCCAGGTCGAGTTGCTGCTGGAGTTCGACCACGACCTGCTGGACCGCCGCACGGCCGAAGGCTGGCTGGGGGTGCACCACCGGCTGCTCGACGCCTTCGTCGATGCCATGGAGCAGCCCGTGGCCGACCTGCCGCTGGACGACCCGGCGCAGCGCGCGCAGGTGCGCCACTGGCAGACGGGGCCGCAGCGCGAGCCGGCGGCGCCTTCCATCGTCCCCCAGCTGCTGCGGCAGCTGGCCGTGGCCGATGGACGCCCGGCCCTGGCCGACGCGCGCGGCGTGCTGAGCCGGCCCGAGCTGGGCCGCGCCGTGCAGCGCCTGGCCCATGCCCTGCGCCGGCACGGGGTGGGGCATGAGGCCGTGGTGGGCCTGCACATGGCGCGCTCGCGCGAGTTCGTCATCGCGATGCTGGCGGTGCTGGCGGCTGGCGGGGCCTACCTGCCGCTGGACCCGGACCACCCGCCCGCGCACCGGGCCCGCCTGCTGGCGCGCGCCGGCGCCCGGCTGGTGATCGGGGAAGGCCAGCCCGCGCCCGAGGTCGCCGCGGTGTGCGCCTGGCTGGACGCCCATGCCGAGGCCACCGCGGCCCCGCCGGGCGGGCCCTGGGGCGCGCCACCGGATCCGCGACAGCTGGCCTACGTGTTGTTCACCTCCGGCTCCACCGGCGAGCCCAAGGGCGTGCAGATCGAGCACGGCGCCTTGTCGTCCTACCTCGACTTCGCACTGGCCCACTACGCCCCCGACGGCCGGCCGCTGGACATGGCCTGGTTCACCGCCGCCACCTTCGACCTGACGGTCACGAGCCTCTTCCTGCCCCTGCTCAGCGGCGGCACGCTGCGCATCGTGCCGCCAGAGGCCACGCCCGTGGCGCAGCTGGAGATAGCCCTGCAGGACACCGACGCGGTCAAGCTCACGCCTTCGCACCTGTCGATGCTGGCGATGCACCCCATGCATGTGCCGCGCCTGCGCGTGGCCATCGTGGGCGGCGAGGCCCTCATGCCCGAGCAGATCCGTGCGCTGCGCGCCTGCGCCCCGTCGGTGCGGGTGGTCAACGAATACGGCCCCACCGAAGCCACCGTCGGCTGCGTGGTGGCCACCGTCACGGGCGACGACGCCCGCACGCCCATTGGTGCCCCCATCGACCGCTTTGCCGTGCGCCTGGTGGATGAGCGGCTGCAGCCGCTGCCGCCGGGCTGGGAGGGCGAACTCCTCCTGCAGGGCCCCGGGCTGGCGCGCGGGTACCTGGGCCGGCCGGACCTCACGGCCGAGCGTTTCCTGCCGGACCCCGAAGCCGCCGAGCCCGGCGCCCGCGTCTATCGCAGCGGCGACCGCGCACGCTGGCGGGACGACGGCCGGCTCGACTACTTCGGCCGGCGCGACCACCAGGTCAAGATCCGCGGCCACCGCATCGAGCCCGCGGAGATCGAAGCCGCGCTCGCCCGGCAGGCCGGGGTGATGCGCGCCGTCGTGGTGCCGCGGGCCGGCCCCGCGGGGCTGCAGTTGCTGGCCTACGTGCAGGCGGCCGAGCCCTGGCAGGCCGGGGCCGCGCTGCAGCGCCTGCGCCGCGAGCTGCCCGCGCCGCTGCTGCCCTCGGCCGTGCTTCGCGTGGACCACTGGCCGCTCACGCACCACGGCAAGCTCGACATCGACGCCCTGCCGACATCCACCGGGTCACAGGACATCCCGCCACCGGCCCCGGACGAAGCACCGGCCACCGCCCTGCAAGCCCTGCTGCAGCGCACCTGGGCCACGCTGCTGCGACGCCCCGCGATCGGCCTGGACGACAACTTCTTCTCCCTCGGCGGCGACTCCATCACTGCGCTGCAGTTGGCCGCGGCCGTGCAGCGTGAAGGGCAGCCCATGCCTGCCGATGCCGTGTTCCGCCACCAGACCGTGCGCGAGCTGGCACAGGCCCTGGCGCGCGATGGCGTGGCGCCCGTGCCACCGGCAGCACAGGCGGAGGCGGAGGCCGGGCCGCTGCGGCCGACCCCCGTGCAGCAGTGGTACCTCGCCCAGCCGCAGCCGCAGCCAGCGCACCACGCGCAGGCCTTCGTGCTCACGCTGGCACGCCAAGTGGACCCCGCCTGGGTGAGGCGCGCGCTCGACAGGCTGGTGGCCGACCATCCCGCCCTGCGCCTGCGGGCCGGGCAGGAGGCGCCCGCCTGGGCCTTGTCCATCGCCCCCCTGGCCGACCCGCCGATGGCAGCACGGCCACTGCAGGTCTTCGACTGGCGCGCGGCCTCCGCGGACGAGGCGCAGGTGCGGCTGCGCGACCTGTCTGCCACCTTGCAGCGGGGCACGCAACTCGGGGGCGGGCAGTTGCTGGAGGCGGCCCTGGCACAGGGGCCGCAGGCCGACTGGCTGGTGCTGTCCGTGCATCACCTGGCGGTGGACGGGGTGTCCTGGCGCATCCTGCTGGAGGAATTCGAACACGGCATGGCGGCGGCCGCGCAAGGCCGCGAACCCGCCGCACGCCCCGAGCCCTGCAGCCTGCGGCGGTGGACCGACGCCCTGGCGGAGCGCAGCCTCAGCCAGGCCCTGGCCGCTCAACGGCCGCACTGGCTGGCCGTGGCCGCTCTGGCGCGCCAGGCACCCCCCTCGCCGGCCGACGGCGGCCTGGCCGGCGACGAGCAGGTGGCCTCGCTGCGCCTTGATGCGGACGACACCCGCCGCCTGCTGCTGGAGCCCGCCGCGCGCGCCTCGCTCGGGCTCGGCGAGTTGCTCCTGGCGGCCTTCACGGCGGCCCTGGCGCCGCCCGGCCAGGTGCTGCACGTGATGGTCGAGGGCCATGGCCGGCTGGGCTGGACGGGCGGCCTGGACCTGTCGCGCACGGTGGGCTGGCTCACCGCGCTGTACCCCGTGTGCTGGCGCCGCCCGGCCTCCAACGCCCCCGGCCTGCTGGTGCGAGCTGCCGCGGCGGCCTTGCGCGCCGCCCCCGAGCAGGGGCTGGGCTACGGGGTGCTACGCGAACTGCACCCCGACCCGGCCGTGCGGGCCGCCCTGGCCCTGCCCACGGCGGCGGTGCTCTTCAACTTCCACGGCCAGGTGGCCTCGTCGGCCGCGCCGGACGCGTGGGTGCAGGCCATCGCCGAAGCGCCGGGTGCCGCGCGCGACGCGCACTACCGCCGGCCCTACCCGCTGGAAGTGATGGGCGCGGTGATCGACGGCGAACTCGAGCTGTCCGTGACCTACCACCCCGCCCAGCACAGCGGCGCGCAGGTGCAGCGGTGGCTGCAGGCGTCGCGCCGGGAGCTGGAGACCTTCGAGCCGGTCTCCGGCCACCTGCCCTCGTCGGCGGACGGCCCGGTGGTCGCCGGCCTGTCCCTCAGCGAAGAGGACCTGGGCGACCTCGAGCGCGAACTTCTGGGCTGAGAGGCTGAGAGTCCATCGATCATGCCCGCTCATCACGCCAAAAGACGCCCACTCGTCGTTGCAAATGCTCGCCATAGCCCGGGCTATGGCTGCGCTTTGCGCCTAGTGCAGTGTTCGATGCTATGCGGCACTTAAGAAAGCCGATGGATTTGTCGTCCTGGCTAGGCGCAAACCGCAGCGATG
>Ga0307516_10001528_pt1 | contig 31857 bp, 46 predicted proteins | sample 19_EM_MG_FD_203310 | JGI IMG/M metagenome (GOLD analysis project Ga0307516, IMG submission 203310) | Populus trichocarpa ectomycorrhiza microbial communities from riparian zone in the Pacific Northwest, United States - 19_EM | ecosystem: Host-associated > Plants > Roots > Unclassified | place...
TGGTCATCACCTGGTACCACAGGTCATTAGCTGATCATCAAACCCTGCTATTGGCCAAATCCTCATTCTGGTTCCTCTTGCAGATTCTGCCAACCATAGCAGGCAATATCTGACAGTATATTGTGTACACAGAATCCTATTTCAGATTGGTAAATTTTATTTATTATAAAGCCTTATCTAACCTTATACTTGCTGACCCTTTTTGCACCAAGAACCTGATGGTACACATTATATATTTCTCTACTAAACAGATAAACAGATGCATCTGATGAACATGGAAAAAATGTAATTTGAAATCTAAGGGCTGTAGTGGGCAGTATACATCACTGATCCCACTCCACCTGTTTCTAATCTGGGCAACGGTCACACATCACAGCCCAGCTGTTTCTAAGCATTCCCCCAAAGAGGGTGTCATGGTCGGTCTGGCTGTTTCTTCCATACAGGAAACTACAGTACTTGCGGTTGCCTCCCCGTGGCATGGGAGGCCTCTAGAACACTGAATAGTCCAACTGCACCTTTTCCCCAGGATTCCCAGTGTCATGTCTAAGGTGAACATGAGAACACAACATAAAAGCACATCAGCAAACCACCAGTTCACTACAGGAGCCACAGGAGCTACATAGTGCTATGTAGCGCTATGTAGCTTAGGTACCCCACTGGTGATTTGCTGATGTGGCACAAGGTGTCATTATTTTTTCGGTTTTCAAGCATTTATCTATTAGCACATGATGGCCAACGTGGGGATTGAACCCAAGACCTTCGCATATTAATCGTTATATAACATCATTGCCGAAACGAGTACGACGCTCTAACCAGCTTATTACTACTAGTCGGCCGATAAATATGTCATGCCATATATGGTCCGAAGTGCCTGGGAACTTAACGACAAGGAAACTTCCGAGCGGCGATTGAATTGCGGGTAAAGCCAAACCTTGTTTTCTGTACGAATCAACCCAAAGCTCGTTCTCTACCTCGATAAAATGGTGAGATTAGTGGATGCAGCCTGCAGGAACCCCAACTGATATGTAGCTCAGGACTCCTCAAAAACCACTGTAAAGCTTGCAAAAGTCATCAAGGTTACATCATACCTGGCGGCGTAATCTGTACCTCACCATCTTCGCCTCACGCAGGTCCTAGGACGAACTGGATCGCGAGGAGGTGTCACACAGGTCCGCGTCGAATTCATGGACGACACTTCGCGGACAATTATCCGCAATGTGAAGGGTCCGGTACGAGAGGAGGATATCCTTGCTCTCCTGGAGAGTGAGCGCGAAGCACGGTATGTGCCCGTTTACTCATCACGCATTTTTCGCGCTAAATTTACTTGCTTGCAAGTCGTCTACGTTGAGGGCTGCGACAACGTTACCTTACGCTGTAATCACCCTCTGTCCATATAGCTATTAGTACCGTTGAGAATGGTGATGACTGTCCGCCGATCCGCTATCCCGAAGTTCGGGTCTTTTTAAGATAATCGCGATGGACCTTTCTCTCTAAGACCATGAGCATGAAAGCTGCCTACGTCACCTTGCTCACAAAAACTTCTTATCTTCCTGGGGCCATTGTTCTCGACTATGGATTGCGGGCTGCTCAATCAGCCTATCCATTGATTGTGATGATAACTCCTTCTCTGCCACAGGAGGCTAGGAATCTCCTCCAAAGACGAGGAATAGTGACACGAGAGGTGGAACCGCTGCAACCTAACGAGGGCTCCCACACCCTTGCTGCCTACGATGAGAGATTTGCGGATACGTGGACCAAACTAAGGTCATTTTCCCCTGCCAATAAAAAGGCCCTACTGACATTATGCGTAGGGCGTTCGGGTTGATCGAATATGACGTGAGTATGGGATTGACAACAGCATCAAGTCAGCTGCTAATCATGCATGATGGTAGCGAATCGTCCTCCTTGATTGTGACATGATAGTCAGGAAAAATATGGACGAATTGATGAGGCTAGACCTGGATGAAGACCAAATTGCAGCAGTGCATGTCTGTGCCTGCAACCCACGCAAACTGAAGCACTATCCTTCGGACTGGTATGTTCACTTATGGTTCTGGCGCAAGGATCGCAATGAAATTAGTCGATAGGATTCCGGCGAATTGTGCTCATACCAGTGTCATACACCCCTTAGCGTTGCCTCCACCAGTTGATGTCACTAAACCGCGACCGTATAGCCAGTTGAACTCAGGCACAGTCGTTCTCAATCCCTCGAAAACAATCTCGGAATCCATTGTTCATTTTCTCTCGACCTACGATGGAATTGCAGAGTTTTCCTTCCCTGACCAGGATCTGCTGACTGCTTTCTTCAAAGGGAAATGGAAACCGATTGCTTGGTATTATAACGCCCTTAGGACTCTCCGCTACGTCCATCCTTTGATGTGGGATGATGATGAAGTACGCTGCCTCCATTACATTCTCCCCGACAAACCCTGGAAATCTAGATTTATGCCACCGGAATTGCAAGACGAGCTCGGAGTTACCAATAAATGGTGGTGGGACCAATTCGACCAGTTGAGGGAGGAGCTGGAAACTGCAGATCCCGAAGGTTGGGAGTTAGTGACCTTGAATGTTGATCCTACGGCGTTTGGGACATGACTTTAGCAAAGCTCATGTTGCAGGAGAATGCAGCGCTCGTATCGAAATACAGGATTTTATTATCTCAGCATCATGTACGCCATGTAACATGAACTTCGTCCGTTCGAAACCTGAATGAACACCTCAGTTTGACGAGAGTGGCAAAGCTATGTCACACTTACCTCTGTGTACAAGTACTATCCTCCAATGGTGTCACCTGTCCCATGCGAAAGCTGAGAAGACCGGCTTGTGCGATCATGATCCCGTTGTCGATACAAAACCTAGGATGTGGATTTGAGGGGTGGCCAATAAATAAATACGACACACAATCGTACCTTTCATCTGTCGCGAAGACTTGCCCACCACGCTCCGTTGCCATGATGCCCATCATCTCTTGGAGCCGCTCGTTGCCTTGATCAACAAAGCTCTCAACTCCGGGATAATAGCATTTAGACGAGACAAAAACAACGCTCACAGCCTACGCCACCGACAATGAGAACTTCTTTACTGCCAATATGGGCCATGGCACGCTCCGTTATTTCTACGAGCATGGAAAATATAGTTTCTTGCAAGGAGAAACACAGATCTGCAGGACTGAAAATATCTTCGTCGGCTGGGCCTAGTTTTTGTCCATCAGGCCGAAAACGTTTATCCAGTGTATAAACTTCGATCGATGTCAGGATACCCGATAAACTAACGTCCATCCCTTTCGTAGCGTACGGGAGGGGCAGAAGCCGCTTCCCTCTGCAAGTGTGCGTGTCAGAATCTACTTTTTCCCGCAATTTAACCATACCTTTTTGCTTCTTGCTCAATATTGTATCCCGGACTTGGGTCATTGCTCAGATCTATGACCCTGGCGAAGCGGTCTAAGCAGTTTCCAACCGCGATGTCCAAGGTTTCTCCAAAGATGCGGTAGCGTTGTCGAGAGTACGCGATGACTTGCGTGTTCCCGCCTGAAACATAGAGCACCACAGGATTATCAGCCTTTGTAATCTCGCGACCCATCTCTATGTCTGAATGGCAAATGGGTGACGGGGTGCAGGAGTGACACCTAGCAAGAATGCTCACGGCCGACACAATGGTTAACACCGACAAGAGGCTTTTTGAACATAAGGGACAGCATTCGGGCCACAAGCGCGACGGACTGAAGGGGAGCCCCCATTCCAGGACCTTAGGATTGCGGGTTAACCTGGATATGTAGGTAGCAAGCTGATGGTTCACGCACCTTTCGTAAAGCAAATGCAGTCCATTTGATGGATGGAAAGGCCTGTTTCTGCCAGGCATTCTTGAATAATCTTCAATGCCCATTGACGATGATGAAGAGCTGTATCTCTCGGTTGGAAGCCTTCCCCTGGAGGGGTGATGTACGTGTGTCGGATGTTGGACAAGACAGAAGTCGTTCCGTCTTCAGCATGTTTGATAATGCCTGCGCCGAATTTATTTGCGGAACCTTCAAGCCCAAGTGCGAGATAAGGGCGCTCTGCGACCAAATGAGCGAATTTCGCCATGGTAGAATCGTGATTCTTGCCTGGATATCGTAGAGACGTTGTGAGATGCATGAGACTCCAAAACAAAATCGATTACTGAAGTAAGAAACTCTAATGATCGACAATGTAAAACCATGCTATGCCCTTCCTCACAACATGAACGTCAAAGGATTCTCCAAATAGCCCTTGAATGCTGACAACCATCGCGCACCCACAGCCCCATCCACTGTTCGGTGGTCGGAGCTCAAGGTGACCTTCATAACCTGTATGGTCTTGAAGCCTCGCTCCTCCTCGGGAGCCGGGATCAGAGTAGGTTGAGTGGAACCAACGGCAAGGATACATGACTGCGGTGGGTTTATGATGGCCGTGAAATGAGAAATACCAAACATCCCCATGTTGGAAATGGTGAAAGTACCACCCTGATACGACGGTCAGCAAAAACATGGAAGAGGGCTCGACAACTGACCTGATACTCTGTGGGAGTCAGTTTACCGTCTCGAGCCTTTTTAGCAAGAGCTTTTGCTTCAGCTGAAATCGTAGCCAATCCCTTCGATCCAGCATCCTTGATGATGGGTGTAATCAGACCAGATGGAGTCGCAACAGCCATCGAGACATCAGCTTTCTTATATCTGAAGGGAGATGTCGATAAGATATATTGCATGACACGGCATGACTCACGTTCGAATGACCTCTCCCATCCATGCCGAGTTGGCTTCTGGTACATCAGCCAATGCGCATGCAACCGCTTTGATAACGAAATCATTCACGCTGAGCTTGGCAGTTTTATCTTTGTCGGCAAGAGTGTTGTTGAAGACCTCTCTTAGTTTCAAGACCTTGTCCATATTGATGTCCACAGTCAGGTAATAATGAGGTACCTCTTGCTTTGACTGTGACAGGCGGGCTGCGATGGTGCGGCGCATGGCAGATACGGGCGAATCAGTGTAATCAGATGATTGGGCAGACAAGGTTTGAGGAGATGAGGCTGGAGGGGTCACCTGGGGCGCCTTGTAGTTCTCGACATCCGAACGAATGATGCGACCAGATGGACCTGTGCCTTTGACTTGGGCAAGTGGTATGCCGCGTTCTAAAGCAATCTTTTTTGCAATGGGAGATGCAAAGATGCGTTCGCCCCTGGGAAGGTCGGGTACGGACTCCACAGGAGGATGCGATGGGGGCGGCCTGGTGGATTGGGGAAGTTCTGCAGGGGTTAGGGCCTCAGGCGTCTTCTGTGCGGATGAGGATGTTTCTGAGGTGGCCTGGCTGGCCAATGCAGCAGCGCCGGATATATCATCCCCTTCTTCGCCGACGATAGCAATGACCGCACCAACTTGAATGTTCTTCGCACCGTCGGGAGCCTGGAAACCCAATATGAGATCAAGATAGAGATGAATATTTTGCAACCCACGATAATCTTGGCGAGAATACCGTCGTCCTGAGCCTCGACATCAATCGTAGCTTTATCCGTTTCCTATATGACGCACATGAGCTCCAGCGCAGGAGTTGATAAAATGTCACACAATCTCCAGAAGGACATCACCAGTGGCAAATGTTTCTCCCTCCTTTTTCTTCCATGAGGCTATCCCACCTTCGGACATTGTGGGACTCATGGCAGGCATATTGAACCGCGAGAGGGCGTTCCGACGTGCGGACACATGGAAACCTATTAACCAAAATGAATTAGGCCGGTTCGTGAAGCTCGGACGGAGCTTACGGCGCGTGAAGATGCGAGCAGCGAAGACGGAAGCCATAACGGACGAGGGACACCCGAAGACAGCTGGCAGTAACAGAATTTTGTGCCAAATAACGCCAAAGCGTCACCGGGTCGCGCCGATCACGTGGAAAAAAGTCGATGGCGAACGCTCCTGATGTCGTATTGCCAGGACAGCCCATCGTAGTCCCTCGGGGCCTAATTCCCCAGCTTGGGCCAGGTGTATTCTCGAGAGACTCGCAGGTCAGAGCCAGTCTCGTCGGGGTTCCTCACCATGAGCATGCTGTCGGTGGTTTTTTCTTTCGACATGTCCCAGATTCATGATTGGTCGTCGGTCATAGACCTTGTGCATCTCCCGTGTGCGATCCCAACCCCCCGCCCCCAATTCCATAATATTGGGCTCCATCACCCGGCTTTCCCCCTTGCAGGCTATGCTTTCCATCAGTGTCGTTGACGGAATTCCGCTTGCCCCAGGTGAAGAGTTCACCGGTGTTATCCGCACTCAGGACGTACGTGCAACTGAGAAAGATAAGGTCAAGATTGGTGAATGCTTCAGAGGTGGTGATGTTGTTCGAGGGCTTGTAGTCAGTGTTACTTGCCGCTTCCGAGTTGCCGCTAATTTTTTCTCTCCAAAAAGATATCATTGGGTGATGCGCGAAGTTATTTTATTACGACAGCGAGGAATGATTTGGGCGTGGTTGTCGCAACGAGCGAAGCAGGTAACATCGTGTCTGCCATCTTGTCATGAAGAATGCTGATCGCCGTCTCAAGGGTCAACGATGGAACCCGTTTCATGGCAAGAGATGCGCTGTCCAAAGACAGGCAAGATTGAAAAGCGCAAATGTGCGAAGCCTGAGGCCTGAGGCCCCTCATGAAGGGGTTTGGTCCGAATATTGAAGCGTAATCCCTGTAGTACAAGTCTCGACTTACGTAATATATCAGTATTAGGGTTGCTTTGCAACCTCAACCTTCACGCGACGGTGAGGGCAAATACCCCACAGCCCTGCGCAGCCCCACTCTTCGGCCGCATCATTATGCTGGAACTTACCTCGACGGAAGCGGTCTGCGCAATGTCCATTGACGGCAACAAGATAGAGTGCCTGCTTATGCCACATCCCAGTGCTCAACTGCTCATTCGTTCCACTACACAGTTATCCATCATCCACTGACTGGCGCGCCAAGTATATCGAGGTATTTCCCTACTCTTTTCAGACGACCCAACCCGTCACATGCCTTAGGTGGCCGATATGTTGGCTGAAACTCGCGCTGAACTTGACGACTTCCACCATGCCAGCAAGGAACTCGAAGCGGAGTTAGAGAACGAGCTACAACGAACTGAAAAGGCTCAACAAGACCTAAAGGTGAAAGTAGTCCGTGCTGAATCAGAGCGTGATGATTGGAAGGTATGTATTCTCTTCGTTCCTTCACCTCCTCATTCGTGACACTGGACCTCCACTCCCAGTCCAAGTTCATGTCACTCCAAACCAACCACAACACGACGACGACATCTCTTCAGAGAGAACTTGACACCCTGCGTCAAGGGCACCAACATCTGAAGGTTCAACTCCGTGACCTTGAGATGGGAAATGATGATCTGGAGAGAAATGAACGGGCCGTTTCATCCAGTTTGGCTGATATGGAAGCCAAGTACTCTCGTGCACTCGAAGAAAAAATATTACTGGAACACGAGCTCCTAGAGAAGGCCAGCCTTGAAGAAGAGTCGCAGAGACTTCGAGATGAGCTCAGAGGTGTGTCGTTTGTCTGGCTCTCGACTATTAGGCTTCTGAACCTCCTTCTTAGACGCTATGGTAGAAATTTCCATCCTTAAAGATCAAGTCGAGGTTGCTCGTTCTAGATCATCGAACATTTTCCCTCCTGCTCCGCCGTCGGACGATGATCTTCTCAAGACGTCTCCTCCACCTGACCTCCAACTTGATGAACTATCACCTAGTATGGAAGCCTTGCCTTCAAACTTCACCATAGATGCCATCAGAGGACCATCAGCTCCAGTGCAGGACGTAAAGCATCAAGACAGAGGAAATGCACCTGTCAATAGCTCCAGAATACTTCGGTCAAGCAACCTACCATCACTACAGAGTCCTGTGACGGCGAACTCTCGTATCTCCGGCATACGGTCCTTCGCAAAACAACCGAATTCACCACGTGTCGCGACTACCCCATCAAATATCGCGTCAACTACGGTTTCAAAGAATAAAGGTGTCCAAATGGTATCGGAGATGCGCGCCCGGGTCCGCAATCTGGAACAGAAGATTCACACCCGCGTGCCCAGATTGCGTATGGGAAGCATAACCGGCAAAGCCCCAAGTACATTAGCGCTGACTAGTGTTAATGAAATACCTGGGATTTCCTCGTCGTCGTCATCTTCCAGTAGGGCGTCGACGGCAAAAACTAGCTGGGAAAGTCTTGCCCAACGGCCGAGTGGTGATTCCAGGCGCAGTAATGATGATGGCCAAGGAAAGAAACAGAAAGAGCCGCGAGGGGATTCTTCTGGATGGGTGCTGATTCTGGAGGATTCTCCGTCACCACCCAAAGGCAAAGGCCGGGAAAGGCGAAGAATTTCGAGTCCATCCCAGGGGTCTAACGCGCCTCGCACCGTAACATCCACATCTATACCGTCACCGTCTTCAAGTTCCAGCAAGTATGGTCTGCTGAATCAAAGCGTTGCAAGTCCCGGGATGCGTCGACCGCAGTCCCGTTTGTCGGCAGGCAGTCTGAATACTGCAAGTTCAAGTTCTATACCCACTCCCGTATCCCGCCCTGCGACGCCGACATACCTACCTCTGCCATCTTACAACGGGATGACAGGGTTGAAACGCTCCACTGGACCCAGTGGTTCCAATCTACACCATCAAACGAAACGGTCGTCCCTCGGCTCTGGCGACGCTTACGATGTTCCGACAATCCCTCCCCTACCAATCACAACTACACCCTTGTTGAGCTTGAAATCCGCTGTCGAGAGTACCAGAGCACTTCCTCCACTATCAGGCCTCCACTCTAATATCACGATGAGACCTCAGGGCAAAATACCTGGGCAGAGTTATGGGATATCTGCCCTTGGCCAAAGTCGAATCGGGCGACCCAGCGGTTCTGGCCGCAAAAGCACAGATAACATCCATACGACCTGAGGATTATTACGACGTTTAATGATTAGATTAGGCATTTGTACTTTTGAATATTATGTAACGCATACATTCTGCTCCTGGCCTCGATGGCGAGTGAACCAAGGTCGCACACCGAACGGTCCCTCGACCGTCAAATTGTCCTCGAGGAAGACGAGTACACTGCTGCCCTGTCCAGTATTATAGCACGCGACTTCTTCCCCTCACTTGCTCACCTCGATGCGACCAACGAGTACCTGGATGCCGTCCACTCCCAAGACCCTCATCTCATCGGCGCCTCTATCCACCGACTTCAACAAATCCAAACCCCGCTCATGCCTTCATCCGTCCGTCGAACACCTCATCAGACCCCTTCACGTACCCCATACGGCTCCGGACTGACTGAGACTCCTCTCCGTCCTTCACATGGGGAGCCACCCACAAAGCGACCAAGATTCGACCCAACGCTCAGCTTAGATGCATTTCAGGCGCGTTACACGTCAGAAGATAACTCGAGTTTTACACATATATTGGAGAACGAGAATCAAACCCGGCGGGAGAGGTGGTCATGGGCCTGGAATGCCCAGAAACGAGTCGAAGCACAGCAGGATAGGATGATCTCTGCTAGGGAACGGATGCTGATAGAGGCACCTCCTGTTGCAGGAGTGAAAGAAAGGTTTGCAATCGAAGCGCCGACTTTAGCGGGACTTGTGACCGACGGCACGGCGGAAGTTGAGGAAACAAAGAGTGATGAAGCAGGACAAGGCAGTGAAACTGATAACACATCAATGGAGAAAAGTGTCGTTCTGTCCCATCCAGCAGAGGCCGCCCAGGTCGATGTGATGGCTCCGAAGAAAGACACCCGGTCAGCTACGGTCGATGGATGGAGATTCAAGGTATTTAGGAGGTGTTGCTCCGCTTGATGATTCTTACCACAGACTGTTTTCAGGCTCGAAATTCCTTGATGTTTCCTCCCGATGCGGATGATTCACCTCATCATATGGTCAACCTGGACGAAGCTTCGAGGGTTCCCAAAGTTATCAAGTACGGCAACACTCGCCTCGGCGAGGACAATAATGTGTCTTCAGCTTCTCCACTCCAATCTTCCCCACCCAGTCCAACAAGAAGTCGGATCGAGGCAGCCATCACAGGCACACCCTGTAAAATAGTCTGTTCGTCTTGTAAACTCTTTACTTAACTTTTACTCCATCCCAGATCGACCCAAGTCACCCACTGGTGGCAGTAACTCCCTTGTACCCAATATCCCGTCTCCAACTGCGTCAGAGCTTGGCCCGACGGCAGTCAAGCAATTAATGACGTGGGGCACCCTGAACGCCACCCCACGCATAGTAAACCGACTGGATGATCCTGATAATGGACCTAATTTGAACAACTCGTTCCATCTCCCAGCGATCTCGCATCGAGAAGTAATTTCCCATAAGCTCTCGAATAAAGCATCGAAAAGTCTTCGTGCCAAAGCCAGCCTGTTAGGACTCACCCCTCGCATCGGCCAATTCAAGACGACAGGCGCCCGAACTGGAAAAAGAGCAGAAATGCCACCACCTTCGTGGACGCCTCGGCGTTCAGATGCAGCGGGCAATTTGACGCCAGCAGCTAGGCGACTCTTGGATCGTACTGCGATGGGCGCCTCAGCTGCAAGGCGAAGCGAGGCAATGGAGCGGTCCGCCCGATGGGAAAGCGCAAAACGAACGGACAAGGATTTGAATCGCATTCGATGGACACCAACCCCCACACACTAGAGACGTTGATTATTTACTTGTCGTAAAGTGCTAATACTGTAATATGATCTCCCAGTAGAGCAAAGCCCAGTATTTGGATTATATCCTGATGATTTAGGAGGCCATGAGACAACTGAAAGCTCTACTATCGCAAAATCTTTTGCCGCTTTCTCTGTGGCTCCGTAGGGTCTTCGTCCCGGGGATCACTCCCTTCTTTCGCTGACTCCGTCTCTGTAGCCGAAACTTTGGGTAAAACGTCTGTTCTAGCCTTTTTCTTAACCATAACACCCTTCAGTGCCTTTCTTGTATCCTTCTTCACAGTTGAGGAATGTACCATCTTCGTGGATACCGGCGCCTTTGCTAGCGAGCTTGAGACAAGAGATGCAGCGTTGTTAACAGCGTTATTTCGTGCCGCAACAGCCCTGTAAGCAGCCTGTTATCCGAAGTGGAAGATCTAAACGCGATTTGAACACACTCTTTGAATCCCTTAACTTCCTCTCCGTCTTTCTCCTTCCGCAGTCGTTCCTCCTGCTCCTGGCGTTCCCGGATGGAATCGAGAAACATTATCTCGTCCTCTTCTAGTGCCCGGAACTGGTTGGCTGACGAGCCGAATTAGAGGGAAACACTCGAAAAGCTCTGAGTAGGCCTCTCTGTACCTAATTTCGTCTTCTCCTCCCATTCCTCCTGTTTCGCGATCTGCGAGAAGCTAAGTATGAGCAAAAAAAGTAATCGGGTATCATGTATTTGCCTTGTTAGCGGCTAGTTTCTATTTAACGACATAAAGAAACCAATGGTGGGAAGTCAATACAGGTTTGCCAACGTAGATGCTCAGCCAATGCTCACTTCAGCGAGGCTCCGGCCGTCATATGAATCTTCCTGTTGTTGAGGAGGGGGCTCTTGACCAAGCCGCGCATAGGCAGCTTTCCATTGCTCTTCGCGCTTTGCCTTTGCATTTTCCAGATCGTTCTGCGATATGAAACGAGAGCCGACGGGGCCTGCAGAAAGGGAGGGGATGAGAGCACCTTCTTCCATGAGGGTGTCACTGTCACATAATGTCACACTCGCATCATCCCTCGCCATCGGGGTCAGCAGCATCGTCGACGACAAAGGGATCGTCGTCGACGGCATTGCTGGCATGTCAAACTCGTCTCAACACCAATCACTCAGGACTCCTTCCAATTCTAGTCTCAAGCATAACTCGGGTTTCCGCGACAGCTCCCCCGCTCCAAGTCGACGTCCTCCTCCACCCACAACAACGGTCATTACTACTCCTCGTCAGTCGAGTTGGGTACATTGACGTCACGCAACTGAAGTACCTCTGATCTATAGCTTGGGCTCGTGATGAACCACCTTCCCCTAAAGATGACGATTCTTTCGCGGATGGCCATGCAGCAGAACCTCGCCCGTCCGGCGACATAGCTTCCTATCCTCCTAGTACGATCGATCTCAGGTCTCGTTGGTGGACATTCACCCTACCCAGTACTGTCAGGCCATCTCGCGGTTCAAACCTATGGTCGTCTAGTACCGCTAGATCCGAGAGAAGGGCATTCAAAGATCTTTCCAAAGCCTGGCTTCCTGTCTCTTCTGATCAAGAAGGTCCATCATTTGCTGTAAAAGAGAAAAATACCGGTCAAGTCGATCACCCTCGCATCCATCACGATCGTGGCCTTTCCCTCTCGCTACCCACCCCACCTACTCCCCCTTATGCACCCTCTCAGACCATTACTCCCGGATGGGGCCCCCATTGGTCTCCACGCCTCCCTTCACATACTATCGCACCTATTATGGAACCTGACAACTCATACGATCTGGAGAATGACCAGGAGTACAATGCCAGGAGTTCAGACGGGTTAGGCGTATGGGGGAGAAGAAAGAAGATGGTCCGGGCCTTCATTCTCACCAATGTCTATGTTCCTTTGGTCAGTTCTTATTTATTTTGGATCATTAGCTATAATATGTCTCAATTGGCGCAGCTTTTCCGTTTCATCAACATCACATTCACGACGGCTGCCCTTGCTGTGGCCATCCATATTCGTAAAATCGAGGTCAAAGGTCGTGTTTTAGGTGCAGTTGGCAGTTCACCGTAAGTTTGCGACCTTTCTGAGATCTTTCCATTGGCTGCCACTCTCATTAGCACCGTTGTGATCATTTTTGCTCCGCTTACGTTGGTTCACGTCGTAATTGCCATCTACGTAGGTTTTTCTTCATCATGACTAAATTCTTACTGATGTACTTTGGAGCTCGAGTATTTAGGGCGACCACTTGGCCTATGGCGGACCTCAGGCAAATTGATGCACACTTTATCTGAGGTCTTCTTCATATGTGCCTGGTCTGCAGCATTCTCCCTCTGTTTCGACAATTTCTTCACTTCCCTCATACCTTGTGCGTCAGCAACTAGTATGTCATGGTACAATGAACTCCCTCGACCCCCGAGCATTGTGCCTCCTTTCGAAGAGGGAGTCGGGAACGGAATATGCGATAGCCAACTTGCCCTGATTTGTCTTGTCGGCGTGGGACTCATGGCTTATTGCGCAAACTTGATCATCAGCCTCTTCAGGATATTCGAGAAGGTTAAATATCATCCAGCTGCCTCAATGCGAAGATAGCGAGCCGAGGAGCGGTAGGAACCTGTGAACCAATCTGTGGTCGGTGTCATGTGTAGTATTTAGACTATAATAATATGCACATTTTACATCAGATACAATAATCATCACTTGCGATGACAGGTTCAATGATTCATGTCCACCACTTCTAACTGCGTTCCTCAGGCGCAACTGCCTGCCAGACCACGAAGCTCTTTCTTTCAGCTCAACAGGAACTATGCCTTGGGTCTGTCTCTACTGGGAATCGTAGTCCTTCTATGGACGTTGTCCAACTTTATCACTCAGGTAATTGCTCTTCTTCACCACTGAGCTCTCCACCGTGACTCGAATCTATACAAACAGGCAATTTTTCAAAGCGGATTTAAAAAACCTTTCCTGTGGGTCAAGCACGACCAATCGAAGCCCATCTGATTGGACGTAGTGTAACCTATATAAACACGAGCTCATTTGCGCTATACCTCCTCCCTGTCCTTTGGAGGAGATGGCGAGTGACGACACGGGATAAAGACCACGCACAAGCGATCGGCGGTGAATATCGATTCGGCTGTTTTCATGCATAAACTGAGAAATGGTATAGAGGCAAGCTATCGACCTTTAACAACGCAGTCGGAACACGGAGAGTCGGTATGTCCCAGAGCGAAACTTCTGATGTCGATTCGCTGATGGCACCTAGTTATCTTCCCCGACAGAGAATATTCCGCCGCCTCTCACAATGCGCGAGACCAAAGACCTAGCACTTGCGTTTTGTCTTCTTTGGTTCATCGCTAATTGGACTGTGAACGCCTCCCTTTTCTATACAAGCGTTGCGAGTGCCACCATTCTCTCTAGTATGAGCGGTATGCCCTTTGCTGATATCTTTTACCCGAATCTTGATTGTCTTTTCGAGGGCTTTTTACTATGGTAATCGGCAGATTATTCATGGTGGAGATCCTGACTACTAGGAAGATCTTTGCGGTGATTCTAAGGTATGTTTTGTGTGGCCTTCTGCCTCTCTTCACCTAATATGCTTTTGCTTTTTGCGCGCAGTTTGGGAGGCGTTGCCCTGGTATCTCTATCGGATTCTTCCTCACTACAAGAGCACCCGCTCCTTGGTCGGAAAGATAACCATGGCACATACCCCGTTCTGGGTGACTCCTTGGCGCTGGGGTCTGCCCTGTTCTACGCATTTTACACCATCCTCCTCAAAGTACGAATCCATTCAGAATCGCGAATCGATATGCAATTGTTTTTTGGTTTTGTTGGCCTCTACAACATCTTGTTGTGTTGGGTCATTGGCGTAATCCTTCATCTGGCAGGCATAGAAACTTTCGAGCTGCCAAACACAGGGGCAGCGGTCGGAGCAATCCTCTTCAATGTGAGCAAAAGCCTCCTTCGACCTGTTCGACATCTCTTAACGCTCCTCAGATGTTTATCACCTTCACTAGTGATTATTTTTATGTGTTATCTATGCTGAAGACCACACCCCTGGTCGTGACTATTGGCCTCACTCTCACGATTCCCTTGGCCGTCCTTGGGGACTTGTTGTTGGGGAGATCAACCCATGCGCAAGTTCTCATAGGCGCCTCACTGGTAGTGATCGGTTTTGTGATGGTTGGGTTGGACGATAGCAACCTTGGTTCCAAGCAGGTCGAACAGAGAGATACCGGCGATGTGCAGTAGTCGTCAATTAATGGCGTCGGGTTTGCTAGGAACTCTAGCAGGGAAAGGAAGTTATAATAATTATAAACACTTAGAGGTGCATGTTTTGGGTGATTAAAGCCATCCACAAAGTTTATTGAACTTTCGTGCCAGTCCAACTTACATTGAAATCTAAGTTGATCACAAGATCAAGAGATTGCACTTACTGTAACAGCAGTACAGAACTCACACAATGGTGAGGACCCGCGACCATCGCATTGCAAGGTATACACTGACTTTCTGAACCGCCTGTAGCCCAAAGCACCTCGCAACCGTTCGGAAGTTCATAAACCGTCAGCGAAACTTTCAGGTCATACTTTTGCGGTCCGAAACAATGTGGAGGTAGGTAAAACGCATTCAAATATATGCCAGTGTTCTTCCAGCTTGACCACCGTGCTTATAACCCAGAGCGCTGAGATTTCAGAGTCTCTCCCAATCCCAGACACTCGTGCAAATGTAAAGAAACGGGAGAAACATCACCATGCCAAGCGAGATACTTTATTGCAACGTCCCTCGTCGTCCTTTTATTCAATACTATGCCAAGCTAACAAGTCGTTCAAAAGGGCTGGCTGCGAACAAAACGCCGTACTCTAAATCGCACGCACGCCGTTTGAAGCGCAACGCGAAAGAAGAAATTGCTGGCGGTTGGAGTGATATGCAACTCGCCATCGCTGCTGTCGATCAATCCTGTTCATTAGACGAACAACAATCATCCGCAGTGGAAGGCACTCCCTCAGACCAGCAGCCGAGGGCGCATGTGAAATCCAGTCGAATCAGTGAAGGAAAGAGTTCGACCCTTTCTGGATCCCAACGGAGACATGCGCTGTATGTGTGCCACTACTTCTTCGGGAGAGTTCTCTTATCAATTCTTCAGTGAGTTGGAAAAAAATCGGCATCCACTTATACTCTCAGATCCAAATTTCGTTTCCAACCCATTTCACGCCATACGCACCCATGCCCAAAACACTTTGGTAAAACGCCAACTTCCCACTTCTATGTAGCTTCCAACTACCTCAATCAAGCCCCTTTGATGATGGATCACTGCCCAATAACGCTGGGTGGGGTAGGAACCTCTGGTCCGATATCACCTTCTTTGTAACCCAGGACTTCCATGAGCCCCTTTCTTCCAAACATGTGCGCTGTTTGAATGGCGTTCGGTGTACCGAGGCGAGGATCGGCCCCATTTTCGGCGAGTACACGTACAATATCATCATGTGCTTTGAACACGGCGCCTGCGATAATGGACTGTCCTAAATCGTTCAATCGATTCGGATCCGCCCCATGTTGGAGTAATGTCTTCGTAAGTTCCAAATGGCCTGCATATGCGGCGAGCATCAAAAGTGTGTTGCCTCGATCGCAACGGCAGTTTAGCTAGGCTGTCAAGAAGGTAATGCTGACGACACCTTGAGAGTTCGTAAGATTGACTGGTAACCCTGCCTCCACGGCCGCGACGAGCAGCTCTGGGTCACCAGTCCGCGCGGCGCCGAACATGCGTTGCGCGAAATCGATGGTTTCGTCAGATAATTCGGAAGAAACATGAGGGTCCGCCTGTAGCTTCCGGTCAGGATCAGTAGACACGATGACTTGATGGTGAACACACCATCCGAGTCTTCTAGGTCACTAGATTCCAGGTCAACAGGACTGAGATAATGATCACCTTGCTTATCACGGGTTTGCAGGAGAGGAATAAAATTGAACGTGCACAGCTAATTTGTTTAAAACACCCCCGGGACCCAAGTACCATCATAGGGTACGAATATTAAAATACACTCGCGGTGGCCCATGTACACTCTACATCAAAGTGGTAGGCGCTTGAAAGATGATGTGGTATACAGAAAAGTATGTTTGCTTGCTCATGACGATCCTAGTCTTCATCCCCGCCACCACTCATCCCTGCACTCCATACAGTGCTACCGCTGCTTCCACCTCCGCTTCTCCGGCTCCGCCTACCGACTCTGGGCGAAATCTCTGTGAAACCGCTACCTGCTCCTCCCGCGATTTCTGCACTCAAGGTACGCTCGTGTGCGTCTAGAGCCGCTAAAGAATTCTCCGCCTCGGCTTGCTCTAGAGCTTCCTGGGTCAAATGAGAGCCAATCCCAAGTCCGACAAGTGGATTAGGGTCACTCGGAGGTACCAATGCCACAGAGTGATCCTGTGGATCTCCTAACGATCTTGACCCAAAGAGCGAGAAACGTCGATTGTTATTGGCCGACGGGGTCGCCCCTGTGGAAGAGGATCTCTGTAAAGGGATAGCTGGAGAAGTAAGTGATGCAGATTGTTTCGGAGCCGGATGGATCCCCATTAATTTCATTGTCGCGTTGAGACGTTCCCGTTCTTTTCGATCTTCTTCGTCCTCTTCGTTGTCCAATTTACGACCGCCTGTGAGAGGATTGGCACCTGGCGTCAATGTCAAGGGGCGCAAATTGATTTCTGGTTTCTTTTCAGATCCACTGAAGAGAGAGAAACCTTTCCAGTCGAATGAAAGCGAGCGACGCTGTGCCTTGAGATTTGGTCGACCTGACGCGGAGGAAGAATTCATCCGAGTCTCTGGCATGGGGCTGGATGTCGAGCGCCCCACAATGACAGATTGAGGTCTCGCCCTTGCTTGGTTTGTTGGGGGGTTATGCAAGGAGGCCGACGGAGGCACTGCTGTTGTTGGTTCTTTGTCATAATCAACCGCAAGGACGTGTTCAAAGCCTTCCTGGGATATGATACGGTCGATTATCTTGGACGCGTAGAGGGACAGGGCTTTGTTGGCGTCTTTGAGGGATTTTACCTCGTTCCGAAGGGCATCGATGTCATTGAGTGAAGGGCTTGGTTCCAGACCGCCTGCTTCCCCTGAGGATACCTTTCGACCATGAGTATTTGCTCGGGACCGTTTGGTCCTTGTGTTGTCGATAGGACGCTCTTCGACCGAATGACCATCCAAAATATCCTTGTTCTCGGCACGCCCCAGTTCAGCAGCAAGATCAAGGCCAGGGCCCGTGATGGGAAGATCGGCCAGAGATTCGCCTCTTGGTACGCTGGAAGACGACGAGGTTCGTTTTCGAGCCGGTCTGTTTGGGATACGAGGAGTTGGGAAACCAGAATCTCCTTCAATATCTGGATCAACCTCCTGCTCAGAAGCACTCTCTGAGAGCTCCTCTTCCACTCTATCTAGAGTACTCTTCGCGGAACTTCGGAGACTACGAACGTCTGTATTTCTTGCACTGTCTTCATCCTCGTCTTCGTCGCTGGCATCGCCCCCAACTTGAGCCATTAGATCAAATTGACCATTCAATGTCCTCTCTCTGAGAAGAATCATGTAGCTTTCGTTGTCTTCCTGAAGTTCACGATTGACCCGTTTGAGGTCGACGAGTTGTGTCTGCAGGAGAACAAGTGTGCTTTGAAGTGATGAATACGAAATTGACAGGGTAGACAGTTCTAAGCGAAGCGAAGTCATCTCGGCAGGCTCTGTTTCAGGATCATTTAGATCGGGATGAGATGTAGTTCCGGGTTGATAAGAGGATTGTTCTGCGTTGTCCTCGTCGTCGGGTTCGACGTCGGTCTCGAACCCCACAGAAGTAGGGGTGGGTTCAGGAGGTTTTCGGGCGTCTCTGAGGTGTTGGATACGTGATTTCAGATGTTGCTCATTATCGTAGAAGGCCTGTCTCTCTGCTTCGAATGTGGTTGTCTAGTAGCCAACTACATAAGTGTCTGGGCCAAGATCAGAAGAAGCAGATATCCTGACCTGCTCATTGTATCTACGTTGAATGTCCCTCTTCTCTCTCTCCAATTCGCGGACTTGGGCTCTGAGCTTCTCAGAAATATCGATTCGTTGTCCGAGTTCGGCTTCGGAGCGGGACTGTTCGGCGTAGAGATCATTTATTCGGGTCTCCGCAGCGCTGAGGGCTGAAATGAGGTTGTTATTCTCCTCGGTAAGATTGGAGATGGTCTGATCTTTGTTCTGGACGACGACGAGAAGCTGGTGGAGTTATTAGCGAGTGGCGGGACAGCGGGAGCGGACAGCATGCCTGTTCTTTCTGGTCTGATTCGTCCTTTAGGGACGCGGATAAAGACTCTCTGGATAGGCCATTGGCTGGTGGCGGTCCTCGGATCTTTGGTGGATTATTGGTGCGGCTGGCGGACACGGGATTCAGAGGAGAGGGCGAGATGCGGGGTAAAGCTGCTGATGACCGTGCGGTGGCACCCTTTGCGAGAGAGGACGATGGGGTGGGTGAAGCGGACGATGGACGCCTGGGCGGGGGTGCAGTGCGGGACATGGGGGATGGTGGTGGTGAGGGTGATGGTCGACGGACATTCATGTTGCCATCATGCTTGACGATGTCGCTGCAGAGCCACTCGCCCACGTACGCCCCTCTCTCTGCCCTCTACGACCAGCACAGACCATGTCTCTCTAGCTCCTCACTTCCGTTCACCACCCACCCCACTGCGCATTCCCGCCGTTGACCAATCCGACCGCCGTCCTTGAATTACGCGGCCCACCGTCCTCGGGAAAGACCCATCTCCTGTATTTCCTCCTCCTCCTTTGCATCATTCCAGAGAGCCATCAGGATATCCGTCTTGGAGGGTCCAATAAAGCTGCGATCGTTTTCGACATGGACCTCAGTTTTGACGTCATCCGTTTCAACCAATTGCTTGGTAGCCATCTTCTGCGTCTACTCCCGTCCGACAGGTCTGCGGCGTCGTCGATTGCTCGTCGTTCTTTGCAGAGGTTGCATATCTTCCGACCCGATTCTACTCTTCAGCTCGCTGCCACCCTTTTTCAACTTGCAAAATATCACGCTTCTTGCCTTCCTGGGGAAGCAATTGGCCTGCTTGCCATCGACTCTGTAAATACCAATTATTGGCCGGATCGCTTCACGCTGGAGCAGACGCGTAACAGCACTTCCATCAAAAGAAGGGTAGTCCCATCTCTACAGCACATCTTGACGGCTGTTGAACCGTTGCGTCGCTCATGTGGCTTCATGACGGTCATTACCAACCGGGCACCACCTTTTCCCTGCTCTCTGAACCACAGAGACCCACCTCCGGTAGACATATTCACGTCGCTTGTAGACTCTTCGACACCAATTCTCACATTGTGGTTGTGTCGTTCCCACCGGTTGGAAAAGGACGAAGGAACGGCGCAGAGAACTCATGGGGTGATACAGACGTCGGAAAAGGGAACATTTATCTTTGACATTTTTGAGGACCATTTGAGGGTCGAGTGAATAAAACATGTAGTCACGTGAGACAAAAAGTCCTTGTACACGGACGGTGAGAGCGCTTGAATGGTCCGACTGCCATCTCATATCTCTTTAGACCACAGCGCGTCCCCCTTCAAACCTGGACGTCCCCTCAGCTGTCCATGCTGAGGAGAGTTCGTCTCGCTCACAGGCAACATCTCACCCCACCCACCGATTTCCGTACGCGTCCAACAACTCTTCTTCGATGCAATGCCATGTCTGCTGCCGTGCGGACGCGCTGTCTAGATTCCCCCTCATATCGTTCCAGAGACGGCGTTGCCCGCGCCCCCCTCACCGGACAACCTTCCGCCTTCGCCATGACAAATCCTCACCCTTCACTACCCACCGAAGTTTTGGCCATGCTAGACGATCTGCTGGCCCATTCTACCGACGAGCCGTTTGTGTTACGCAACATTCAACGCTCGCCCCCTCTGATTGTCCACTTCAAAGACAGTCAGAACGTGCAGGTTTTGGCGGAAGCCATAGCAAATTCCAAATCACCGATGACATCTCTTCGTGTTCTAATCTTCGCACACAAATTGGGATGCAATCTCAAACAAAGCGTGTATCAGGGCGTCGCCTTTCACCTTGCGAACAGGCGACTATGGGACGGAGTACTACAGGTCGTCGCTCTTGGCAAGGAACATACTGGGAGAACAACCTCCCGTTTGCTCAGTTGGCGAGCACGAGCGTTGATAGAGACACGAAATTTTGCCGCACTGGAGACTGTGCTTCAGCAATACAAAGAGCAAAAGTTGGTGCCTTCACGACGAGTGTTTCATCTCCTTCTTTCAGGGAACATCCAAAACCGCGATATCACAGGAGCCAAGCTCTGCCTCCGCGCAATGTCCGAAGCGGGCGTCCCCCCGGATGCATCTACCCATGCTATCGTTGCTACACACTATCGAGCGCTGGGACTGGACCCCAACGTCGAAAATCGGGCATTAGAAGCGTTACAGTCCCTCCAAGCTCGCACGGCTACCAATGTTGTGAACAGTCTGATACGGCTTCGCCTCGATTCTCAGGACATGGACGGTGCTCTTCAATTACTCTCCCTTTTCAGACAACGGGACATTGGCCCAATTCCCACTACCATCGCAACATCAGGTGGAGGAAGCCGTTACGCAGGCGGCGATCACCTACCCATAGTGAATCTTCCCCTCACCACCCGTCGCGATCTTATTCCAAATGCAGCGACGTTCGTGAACTTCATCAATTATCTCACTACCCAGTCCGACACTACCGCAGCTCTTCAGCTATTCCGAATGATGGTTACAACCGGGATTTCTCCCAATGGATTCGCTGTTGCCTCCCTCGTCCATCTTCTTTTCTCCATAGGGCAAGGAGATGTCGCAGTGCGGATGGTAGCAGAAATGTGCTCGGTCAAAGCCCCTTTTCATATGTACAACATGTTATCGTCTCAGGACACGCAAGACCTTCCGTGGGTGCCCGCAGGCATGGCACCCACAATCCAAATTTTCAATGCATTGCTCAGGGGACTCTTGCGGACTCGAGGCCTGAAGGTCGCTGGCCCGTTTTTCCGTATTTTGCATGCCAATAACCTCCAACTTAATGCCCTGACATTGGAGATCTTCATGGACCACCTCAGCAAAACGGAAAGCGCGAAGCCTCGTGTTCTTATCCGCATGCTGGACAAATTTACTTCAGAAGATCTCCGACCTACTCTGCGGCATATGCACGTCATATTCACCTGTATTCTTCGACTGGAAAAATTTCTGTCATACGGTCGGGGCTGGGACACGATCGCTGCGAAATTTTCTCCAAGCCGTCGAGAAGCCATTCGTCCTTGCCCTGAACATCGCTTGGTCAACGTGGGCAGACGTCTTGATCCCACCGCAGGTATGCAGCTATCCCAAGCACTCGTCCATCGGCGGCTTGCGCGATCTGTATTTTCCTCGTTCGCAGATCGCAAGCTCTTGGCCGACCCAGCCATGTTCGCCCTGCGCATTCGGCATGACGCTGTCCTCATGTCTGATCCGGACGCGGCAAAAGAAGTTTTCAATGCGTTGCTCTTTCGCGGGATCCGGCCAACTCGATATCATATTGGTGGCCTCATGGAAGGCCTCGCTCAGGCGGGTGATCTTGAAGGAGCAATGTCTGTCATGAAATCAGCTGGGAAAGTCGGCATTAGACCCAATGTTGTGATGTTTACCATCCTCATTTCAGCCTGTGCTCGCAGGGGCAATCCAGAGAGGGCATTCCAATTTTTTCAGCAGATGATTTCAGCCGACATCGAACCGGATGTCGCATCCATCGATGCTTTGTCTGGTGCTTTTTTTGCCGTTGGAAAGTATTGCATGGCCAGAAAAATTTTGGTATCCCTTTGGCCCTATATCCAACCATTTCCGGATACATTGAATCATGCATCTCTCAAGACGATGATCCGCCACTTCCGCCAGCTTGCTCGCAATTATCGCCTGATTCAAAAGCCATTGGAGGAACATCGTCGAATAATGCGTGTAGAACTCGGAAAGTTGGGCGAGGATTGGAAACCTGCGTCCGAGTCACGTCCATGACATGTCAATCTAATATGATGACATTCTCGATCCTGGATGCGGAAGATACTGTAATATCTTAGTAAACTAGCCTACACAAATTTTGCATCAAGGAAACGTAGGGCGGCACGCACAGCGTCCGTCTCGACCTCGCGGACCCTTTCGCGAGCGCATCTTAATAGGACATCTTGAGGCACTAATCTCGGAGAATCTCCGCCCGAATTACGTTCTCTATTCATCTCTGTTGCTGATGCGTGGTCATGTGGAATCGGGAACCCCTTGAGCGAAGGTGTATCTATACTTTCTAGGGAAGTCGGAGGAATATCCACACTTGCGTCACACTTTGATCTCCGCGCAACGACGTCGGCAAGTAGGGATAGGTCGGTAAATGCAACATTCGGATGTGACTTGAGCTGGCGCCAAGCATCATTTGTGGGTATCATTTCTGGCGGCTGCAATGGATGAACAGGAGGTGCACGCATTGATAATTGAGCTTGAGAATCGGTTCGGGAGCCAGGAAGGCTGTCAGAGACAAATCGTCCTCGCTCACAAGTGCAGTTGAGACATGGCAGCGATTTGGAAACAGACTCTTTGATGGCGCCGCAGAATGCTTTACCGAACGCATCATCTGCACATGCCCCACAATTGGTGGGATCTCCTGAACATTTCACGGGTTGAGGTGTTGGAGGGCCTACAGCAAAGACTGTGTTCCCGGAAGATAACCCTGGTTTCCGTCGCAGTGGTATAGGAGGCTGATAGTCAGGAAGTTTCTCCAGAATTCCGGACATGCAAGGAGGAGGAATCAACTCCGCATGGGGGGGTTGGGGGTTGGGGTCAGAGCTCGTACTTGGTAGCTCGTAGGTGTTTGAGACTTTGTACTCAGTACCTGACTGAGCAACTTGCGCCTGCGGTACAACAAACTCCCTACAAACGCAAAGCGTATCTTCGCGGCAGAGGCCGCAACTAAACGACATGCCGTCGAGATGGATAAGTCTCCCCGCTGGCGGAAATTGCCAGAGGTTCAAGGTAGGTGACTGGGGCATATCGGCCTGCCCTTCGGATGAAAGACTATCTGAGGTATCGTTTGATCCAGAGGATATTGTTATTGAGCGTGGAGATGGATTATTGTAATATGAGCCCAAACGGACATGCGTTTCCGGTGGGTCGAGGGAAGGTTTGGACTTTTTTATTGGGTCCACGTCGGACAGGGGAGAATAGATCCTGTTTCGTTTCCTGTCGGTCTTTGAAGGCTCAAGATCCTGCTCAAACGTCAACAGTTGCTCTTTGAGCTGTCGGTTTTCCCTGCGAAGATCTTCGTTTTCTTCTTTCAGTCGCTTGGCTATGTTCTGCAATGCGACGTTGCGCTCTATTTCTCCTTGCTCGTATTGTTGCACTCGCGCTTGCAATTCCGCAAGTTGAGATTGTTTCCTTTCTCGGAAGGCACGTTGGGCTGCTCTGGAGGTCACAAACGTGAGTAATGGGCGATATTACGGCTGCAATAATCTCAACCTGTTCTGGATACGACGTCCAAGGCTTGTCTGAGGACATACATCAATCTCGGGGAGTGTAGTAGGGGCAGCGTCTTTCTTTGGCTTTCGACCAGGTTTAGGTTTCGGCTGAATGACCCATTCCTTGGATGCTGAGAAGCGTTGGTGAAGCTCAAAACGAGGCCCAGTGAGCTCACCTGTGGCCCAGAGCGTAGACGAAGACGAGGTCATGGAAAACGGAGGTCGATTGGGTCTATCTGATAAGATAGAATTTGCTATTATTTACATCTCAAGCCTCACTCTGCTACCAACTCCTCTGCCTGGTCGATCACTTCGTCAATCCACACCTCAATCTCCTCCTTCTCTTCTTCAGGTTCCTGCGGCTTTCCGTGTTTTTGATCCCGCTCTTCCACAGAATCTCTTTTGCAAAGCACCCGCCATGCGTTCCACTCGTCCACCAGTCGTTTACGCAGGGCGACGAGTTCGGCGCTAACATTGCTCTCTTCTGCTGCATCCTCCTCGTCAAATGCACGACTGTATTCTCGGAGATTCTTCTTGATCCGCCCTCGTTGCTCTTTGCTCAGCAAAGTACTCGGACGTGGACGCCAAATAAATTGTTTGAAGCGATCTTGAATATATTTGATGAGCTCCTGTCCACGGAAGTCCCAAATGGCATAACCATTTTCAAGCTAAAACTCCTCAGTCAAAACAATTTCAGAGAAAACCAATGTTCGCACGGTATGAGTCCATGCACTGGCACTAGTGGCCAGATAACGACCGCTGGGGTCCCACTCAACATCTGTCACTCCGTAATGATCAGCAGTGCCGAGTAACTGGATGCCATTGCCCCAGTCATCCTTTGAAACTTGTCCTTCCCTGCGGCCAGTGTCTTCGATATTGAAATCAAGGTCCCAGAATTCCAGTTCTGATTTGTTCGAAGATCCTACAGTAGCAAGGACAACATGACGCCCGCGAGGGGACCACCTAATCGCATTGCTTGTGCGAGACGGAAGAGTACCTAGCGAGGAGTGAGCGGCATGGACGTGCTTGATGGCATTGGACCATACGTAGCGGCTTGAAATCGTTTTTGCCATGATCCAGTTGGTAGAAGCTGACGTCAGTTTTTATCGTAATTCCCGGCCCCGGATTACCAAGGTTTGGATCATTGCTCGAGACAATGGCAAACCGCTCGCCTTTAGGCTCCCATGAAAAGTCCATAACAGTATCTGCTCGAAGGCATCAGGCAGACGGAAAAGTGAGGATGAAATAATTCACCCTTGAGTTCGACAACCTCGACTGGATAATCTTTTTCATGTACTCGAAATATTTCAAGATTGCAGAACATAGATTTCTTTGTCTTCGTATGACGATCCACTTTGACGCAAAGGAAATCACCCTGGTTCTGCCAATAAAGTTTACACTATTCATACATGATCCAAATCAACACCGTCCGTAACAGAAGAATTTGAAGACAGACCTCTGTAACGTTGAACAAGTTCTTCTGCCTTAAAATAGTGCGGCTGGGAAAACCAAGGAGGGTCACACGGGCAGGTTGGTTTGCTACCTCGGGTGTCCAATACGCGAGCATATTTTCTCTGGATTTCTTGGATCCTGTCTTATTTGTGGTACCACTGGAAATGGCTTTACCATCCTTGTCGGCATTTTCTTTGTCCTTGTCGCCAATTGGGCACCATTCAAAGTCAATGACGCCGTCAATCTTCAGGCTTTTTTTACCATGCAAATACATGCTGGGGAGCTCATGTACGCTGATCATCTGCCCAGCAGTCACACGAGCGACAAACTTGTCATCGGGACTCCATTTTAGTGCTGGCCAATGCATCTGTTTTTTTGTCGAAACGGTGCCATTGTCACTTGAGAACGTGCGCAGCAGGTCGCCAGATTTGATGTCCCACACGGCAATGTTGTTCCCCTCGTCTTCCGGCGAGAAGTATTGAGGTCCTTGTAACGCGCCTTCTGGAACGACAATGGGTTCATTGGACCAAGTGACAAGATATTGTTCGCAGGGCGAGAAATCGATGAGTTTTACCAGGGGATGAGCGAAGCGTTGCTGGTGCTTCCAAGAAGGCCCACCCCACAAACGAACACCTTGTCTATGGAGAGTAGCGATATAGGTGCCCAAAGGGGACCAGGCAACATATAGAAAATCTTTCCAATCCTAAACATTCATTGACGGTTAAACTTTGGGTCCGGGAATTGATGGAAACTTACAGGTTTATGAGCAATTTCACTTTGAGAGGCCTTGCCATGCCAGTGGATTTCCACATCCTCGCCGCGATAAGTAACATATTGGTCACGACCGTGAGGATCAGCAAGCCAAGCACGAAGATGTTCCTTTCGTCGAAGTATTAGTAGCTTGCACAATCTGATTGTTAAAAAGGAAACCTTGGGAAGGTACTCCTCTTCTTCAGGAGCTACATAGGCCTCGTCCAAATTTGCGAACGCTTCTATGTCAGTGAAGCGATTGAGTTTGAATGTGTGCTTGGCGTCAAACGGATGATTATGGAGAAGTGAGAGAGCCGAATTAGCGTCCTCAGTATTCGGGAAGTCCACGAAGATGTAGCTGAAGAAAAGTTGCATTCAATACAGAGTGATCGGGTGAGGGGAATTCAGAATCTCTCACCCTTTGCTTTTGCCTCCAGTATCATCCCAAGGCATGAAGATGTCGCCAGGTTTGACTATGACTCCTTTCCGAGAGAATTCCTTGCAGACTTTTGCGAGTAACTTTTCGACTTTGGATTTATCGATGATGGGAACACCGTCAACGATAATGGAGTTCTCAAATCCTTCATCGTATTGAACATGATATCTATCTAGGTTTCAATGCATGTACATTTTTTGAAACATTAGGAGCTTGACGTACTTTGCTTCTATGTCCGAATAATCGATATCGTCTACGGTCGCGCTCGTCATTTTCGTCGTTCCGGGTGAAGCGGCGAGGCAGTTTTTTTTCCACTGGGGTATACAATCAGCGTGTCGACTTAACTTATGTGGGAAATTAAATAAATTAAATTAAATAAAAGAAAATTAAACGGTAAAGAATAGCAGTCTCATGTCGGTCCTCTTGTCACGCTCTACATGCCTTCGTGCGCGAACGGGGCTGACTTCTCGTATAATATCTATCGGGAACTCAAGAAATGTTGCCAACCATTCGACCGATCCGATCCGAACCTATGAACGGAGGGATGGGGCTCGTAGCCGGAGGATTCTCCCGGATTCTTTCGAGTCAGAGAGATTTGTCGTTCAGAGGTCTCTTCTCGAAAAGACCAAATTGGAAGACTATCTTCAGCATATTGCATCAACCAGTCGCCAAGTTTCACTGGCAGATATAGAGCGTTGCCGGCCCATGACTAGCCCCGCTGTGGATGATTCTGATTACGAACAGAAATACACTGCGCTTTCAGAAACACTCGTGCGCTCGTTCAGTTTTAATCAACTTGAGCAATTCCTGGACTTGTATCAACTTGATCCACCTGCGAAACGCAACAAATGGCATCTCGCAGTTACTATCATCGAAGAGGCATGGAAATGGCCCTCCCTTTCGAGGACCAAGAAAGCTAAAAGAGAATGGTCTGAGATAGTTTATGAATGTGCGCCAACTCTTCATTTCCTGTCTACCCAGTCATCATTCACCGTCAACTTCAAGCTTTTCCTTTAGACATACGTCAAGCATTCCTTTTACTCGGAAGAGGTCAGTCCCTCCTCATTTACTTCACTTCCCTCACTTTTGAACACTTTCTATCAGATGGAGTGGACCTTCTTGCCTTGTCTTTACAATACAACATCCATGTATCTTTTTCCGCAAATCCCCTTTCTCTCAAAGTCGAAGGATTACGAGGTTCTATCGACAAGGTCGCTCGACACATTGCTCAGTTTAAGGGTGTAAGTCGAAGTTTTCCTAGCGAGAAACGCGTATCAACGTTACGATGATCTCTTCAGAGCATTCGAGAGGAACTGTTCACAATACCCCACGGGCAAGCAATCCCTTCGGATACCCTGCAGCGAATATCCCGTCTGTCAGGCGTCTTTATCGAGGATATAGGCCATGGAATTGTAAGTCATACACGCATCATTTTCGACCGAGTCCTCACTTGGTGTAGATACGCTTATCCACAAGATCAACGGAAGGTAGTACTGGCCATCTTGCGAAACGTCTTCTGATGCTTGCAGCGCTCGAGGTCCGTCTTCAGGCTCTCGTTCATCACGGACCCTCGCTGATATGTGCCTGTGGTGTAGGCTACGCGGAAAGTACCTTTCTTACTGTGTCGCAGCTCAATGCCTTCTGTATCTGGCGCCACATATTCTCTTTACCCATTTACCCATCCACACTCTTCATCACGAGTCTCTGGAACGGGTGATTTCTTTCGTGTACGAAAAGTGAGAGAACATTCAAACTCCTATCCGCATGAAAAGCCATCGGGAGCAGGTTTGGCGGGTAGTGATGGGATTCTTGATCTTTTTGGGTATGTTGGTTAACTTCGTCTCACTTCTTCCTGACTGGATACATCAGACAACAAGTTTCTCTAAGAGATATATTGCGCAAATCAGTTGACACTCTTGTTACTACTAGTTCAACCACGGCCATCACTGCCTCGTGAGTCTTAGTTCCCTCACGCATCACCTAACTCATCATGTCAGTTTCGGGCATCTTCTAATCTGCCCTCCCGTATCTCGACCGCATGGTATCGCACCTAGAGAAGGCCGTCAAGAACTTTCCAATGTTCTGAGCTGGCTTGCCCATCGGTCTGTAAACCGATTGTTCGTGGCAAGGTTTGTCGATTCCCTTCCAAAGAGAGTAACATGTAACAGGAAGGCTCTAGCTCACCTGCTCTGCATCGGCATCCGCGTCTCCTGGATCCACATTTGGGTTACCGACTTGTATACCATAGTTTCTCAAGCCAATCACATGAAAATGCCCAGAAGCCTATGCAAATGCTGAAGTTTGAGCTCGGGCTTTCATCTCCGACCACCATGACTGAAAGCTGCATTTTCGAAGCAGGCAATGGATCTACCATGGGTAATGGGTCTGTGCATAAAGCCTCTGAGACAAATCATATTGGCCTAGAGTCCACTTGCTGGGTTGGAAACCTTACAGAATTAGATCTGATGATGCCAGACTAGTTCGTCCACCTTCCTTCAGATAGACGGGCTGACGATACTGAATATCGAATGACAGTGCGATGGACATCCGATTTTCTCTTGTTAACAGCTCACAGCTGTTGGAACAGAAATGGCCGACTCATTTCCGAGACTATGCTAATCGATTACACTCTTAGTGGGCACTTCTTTCTTTCTATTTTTGCATCGCGTTATTAAATGGAAGAATAGCTTGACAGATGCAGCAGAAGAGGCGGAAATACAACCACCCGATCCTCCGTTAGTTCTCAAACACCAGGGCTTGACGTATGGACTCGAGACTTGTTCAATTGTGCGGCGGACAGGAGAGTCAACCATTAACCCATCAGTGTACACGACCACCGAGAGTTTGCGGGATGTGAGCAGTAATCAGAGGTCCACAAGTTACCAGGTATGCCTAGGATGTGTCAAATATGTGTAGCTAACGAACCTTCATTCAGGTGACTTGTAACGATCTATCTTCAGACCACATCTGGTCATCTTTCCTCAGACAGTGTGATGCTTTCTCTATTATCGCCATCGGCCCAAAATCTTTCGCACCCATCGAGACTGAGGATATCATTACAAACATCCTGTAATATAATCGTACTGATCCTAATAATACACTCATCAGGTTTTTCTGCGTTTTTTATTCGCCTTCTCTACTCGCTTCTTAGCCCGGAGCTACGACCAGCAGATTAGATCGAAACAGTAGGAAGCAAGTGGGGTTACAAACCTCTTTCCTCATCCGGGAATCTACCATCGTATACCGTCCCTTGACGCCTTTTGGTCTTCCCTTGATACCCTTGTGGGCGCCTTTGGCAACGACCACCTTGATATCCTTTTTCGCCTTCTGATTTTTAGACATGCCTTTCCGCATCAAATTTTCTATCTGTTGAGCTTTCTCGCGTTCCGACATATCCGAGGTCGTATTGATCCCTTCAGCCTTCTTGAGAGCCTTCTCTAGGCGCTGATGGGCTTTGAACTTTTTGCGTGCCTTGGCCTCGGTAACCTTCTTGATGGGCCGTGCATCCAAGGCTCGCTGTTTTTCCCGGAGAGCAGCCATCGCTTCCTTTGTGATTGGAAGGTTTGGTTTGTAGTGTTTTGATTCATCATCCAAGAACCAGGACGGCAGGCCATCCTTGGAGTCCAATGAATATCGGCTGAATCCATCGTTAATCAGCTGTGTGACAGTCGTTTGACGATTAACCAGTTGTTGAGCTATGGTCATTGTCTCAGGCGTAACCAGTCCAAACCCTGTGAGAGATAATTGGGAGTGATCTCATGAGCGATATCCACCAGATACATACGTTGAATTTCAGCTCGCTTCATTGCATCCCCGTCCTCATCTTCCGCATCCCACATGCCAACATCGTCGTCACTTTCTGGTGAGGTCTGTTCAACGTTATTATCAGTCGCCTAGGAACAAGGTCAGTAGAAGTGAAAGTGTCATGTTAGGTATCCCACCATATCAACGTGCCGTGCGTCTGACTCTTGTTCGTCGATCGCCATGTCATCCTCGTCCAAAACCTCCATGCCTGCAAAGACATCCTGACTAAACCAAATGTGCGCGGCTTGACTGACTGATGCGTTTGTCTTTGGGTCATCCAGCTTTGTGATGAGCCGTGTTCGTTTGAGCTTGTGCTGGGAATCAAGAGTGGGAGTGCGGGTTCGCTTGCGTCCCACGATCACCTCTCGGGAATCCTCATCCTCATCTTCGGAAGAATCCCGGTCGGATGACGCTTCGCTCATGTCCTTGGCTTGTTGCATCTCGTCCCAACCACCCTCGTCACTCTGGTCCTCGTTATCTGCACCGCCTTCATCCGGAATTCCAGACCATACCTCTGGTGTCTCATTGGTTCGTCTTGCTTCTTTGGCCTTGAATTTGGCGTCGCGATCGCGTAGTCGGTTCTGGTAAGCTTCATAGGAACCGTCTAGTTCGGCTTCCAGTCGGTTGACCTTCTCCTCCTCCATGTCTGACCCTTCATGGCCTTCTCCGTTTACCTCTTCTTGATCGCTGATATCGATATCGTCTGCGTCGTCTCCACCCAATCCTCCGCCCCTTTTGAGAGCATTTTCTGCTCCCTCAAGGTCAAAGATATCATCTTGTCCCCTAAGAGACATATCCTGTTGTTCCAAGCCGATATCGAGAGGCGCTGTCATCTGTAATTGCATCCGCTGAACGGTTCGCATCTTGATTTCATTGGCGCGTCTCCTTTCACGTTTGACTCGTGCAGCCGATTCAGCATTGATACGTTCCAACTGTACCGAGTCAGTCGAAGGCGGACATCGGTATTCAATGTGAAGATACCTCTTCTGTAATCTGCTGTTCTTCATCGACTTCTTCAACTACTTGTGCAGCCTCGATAATATCCTCGGTTTCCTTATTTCTGTTATCTAGACCAAGCTGAAGGTTGTGAGCTAAACCGTTAAGGGAGGGAGATGAAACACCTACCTCTTCCCGGAGCGCGAGGCGCCATTTCATCAAGGTCTTAAAGTCACCTTTTCCAAGGACTTTCAAGTCGTTACAATTAGCTTTCACGTCCGCGGAAGTGACGTCCATTGCGAGCCATCTTGCGGCAAACA
>Ga0307516_10001529_pt1 | contig 31842 bp, 41 predicted proteins | sample 19_EM_MG_FD_203310 | JGI IMG/M metagenome (GOLD analysis project Ga0307516, IMG submission 203310) | Populus trichocarpa ectomycorrhiza microbial communities from riparian zone in the Pacific Northwest, United States - 19_EM | ecosystem: Host-associated > Plants > Roots > Unclassified | place...
TTCGACGGCAGCTTTCTCAGGAGAACTCCCCTCTTGACTCTCAGTACGAGCTCCTGGCAATTCTATGGAACCTTCGTAATACATTGGGCCACCAGGTTCTGTCGAAAATGGAACATTGTTTGTCTGACCTTCTGCATCAAGAGATCGCCTTTTCTTTCTCCGACATTCTTCAGGACCAAGCCCATCGCCTAAAGTTTCGGGATGAGGTAGACGAAAACTCTGCATACACGATAATCGGTCGGCTGCAAACCCTCGAGGATCTCGATGGAGCCTTACGGGTCGCCTTGGATGTGATTGGCGGGTTTGATGTTGAAGTCAAACGAGAGGAAGACGAAGTGGAATTACTACTCCCTCCCTCTCATTCCGGCTGGTCTCGCGGCCTCACTGCCGTGTACATCGCCAAAACAATTGATGCGCGGTATGAACTGTGTCTTTCACTTGTCGCCTTGCTCTTCTTCCTTGCTGATGAACTCGTGGAATGGGACCCTTCATTACTGGCCGAAATTCTTGCTGTATTCCGTGGTGTTGCGATGCTCAAGTTCGTAGCCAGCCAGCCGATGAGTGCAGGTATCGAAGGTGCTTCAGAACCGTCTAATGCAGACGATGTCGTGTCCCGCATGCGTAATATGAATGTGTCGAGCAGCAGGACCGTCCTATCGCCCATCTATTCCCTGGCCGATCGCCTTCTTGTGCAGTCCGGCGATACCCATGGGCTTCCAGGTGCTGCACATCGTTTCCTGGATGCTTCGGGACTTTTGCAGTCCATATCGCCTGCACATGTTACGAAACAAGAGACTCTGTTTTGCGAAAACCTTCGCATGCTTGGGTTTCATGAGGCTGCTGGTGAGCTCCTGACATGGCTTCCTAGGACACCTGGTACCTCGTATGTCGTTGCACGAATGTGGCTTGACCTTGGCAGGGCTGATGATGCGTCATACCTTCTTGAAAAGCTCTCGGGATCTCTCAGTAAGCTCCTCATTTGATCCGGTATCTAGAATCGTCTTAATCCAACAATCAGGTGTCGACCATGCTATGGATGCCGAAGGCCAGGAGACGTTAGCCTACCTTCTTCCAGCAACCGAACTCATCGATTCACAATATTCTTTCTGCGTCCACCTGTCGAACATCTTTAAAAGTGCTTCTCACGTCCATCAAGAGGTATACTTCGCCCAATTGGCAATATCTGTGGCCCCAGTGGATCTCGATACCTCTTCTCTTTGGTACACCGTCGTCAAAGGCCTCTCAGATTTGTCATTGTATGAGGACGCGTATGCTTCTTTAATGTCCACCCCATACGAGAAACTGTATGGTCTCTCTTCCTCTATCAGCATCCTCGAACTCAAGTTCATGTCTCTCACAGGAAGCGTGATTGTATTGGTCAACTTGTATACCGGATGTGCGAAGACAATGCGGTCAATGCGTTGATGAGGTTCAATTTTGCAGGCATGGCCGACGAAGTCGAAGACTCCCTTGCATTCAAAGCACGAAATGTTGACCCTCTCATTCAACCCTCCTATTCGAGAATAATCTACACCTGGTTCATCCGCAGAGGCGATTATCGGCAGGGTACATATTTTTTCTTCCTCCAAGATCTGCTGCTTAATTGCCCGTAGCTGCGCTTGTGATGTATCAACGTGCAAGAAAACTTCAAAATCTGATTCATGACCCAACATCGTTCTCGTCATTGGCTGAAGCCCAGCTAGAAGCGTATATCGTTGCGATTAATGCTTTGTCTCTGGTTGACCAGAAGAATACATGGGTCGTGGTACCAGTGCCTCCCGAAAATGTCCACGAGGTACGTATTTCCGAAATAATGAAAAATCTAGTTAATTGTAGCTGGTATAAGCCTCGGAAACGACGCAGGCTCCTGAATCACATACCAGAAGACAAATATACGCCTGGTCGCTATGATGCGGATATCGTCCATCTGACAGACATGCAATTCGAGTACGCCTTGCTATCTGCTCAAATTGACATGACGCGACGAGATCCCGGCCTGTTATCCTCTCCAGGTAGGTAACCAACCTGATCTAACTGCACTGTTCCTGAGGTGTTACAGACTTCTTGTTGTCTCCTGCCGTGATCGTTCTACGATTAGCGCAAGCCAACCGGTTTGGCTCGGCTCTGGCCACCGCCCGCTCATTGAATGTCGATATGACGGATTTATTCGGCCAACTGACAGGCCAATGTCTGCGGCTGTCGTGGAACCCTGACATGTAGGTGCAATTGCTTTAAGGTTGGCGTGCGACGACATATATATGTTTTGTCTCCCTTCAGACAGGAAGATATGTCGGATTGGCTGCTCACTGACAAGGTATCGTCATGGCAAGGAACACTCGCGGATCGTGGTTGGCGGTATCTACGACAGTCCTTGGAGCAATACGATAACGCTGAGACAGAGTATAAATATTCCAAGATCACTCTGGAAACTATATTGAGTGTCGACAGCTCATCGCCTCCACTGTGGCTGATTCACGTACTCGAGGTAAGGGAAAACAGTGTTCTTACTTCATATGATCTCGACAGGTTTTTTCATAGGAGCGTCATCATGAGTATCTCATTCGAGTCAACTTGCGATACGAAAATTTTGAGGCGGCCGTCGGGCATACACTATCGTTGATTCGGAAGGTGAGTAGTGGCCCTGCAAAAAATCGAACTTATCCCAGACACCCCATCTTATCCAGTCCGAAACTCAATTGGCACGAGAGGCTCCTCGAAATGCAGGCTCCACATGGCTGCCATACACATTGATCGACCAAGTATTGATAGCCGCCTCTGCCCAGGAATTTTCAACACCTCGGTTATCAACCTTGCGCCTCGAACTCACAAACCGCGTAAAACGGATGCAGAAGCTTAGCCAATTTTCGAATTCGCGCTAAGACCGCCCTTGGCGATTCGCTATCCTTCTGTAGATGACGTACATAGTTCTCCAATTGGTCATTTGCTTGCTGTCTGGACATTAGGATCAAGATGTTCAATTCCTCAAGTCGTACAAAAGTTACATGTATCTCTATTATGGGGTGGGGCCTTAGTCTGATTCGAATAGGGCAAACTCGTTCAAACACTTTTATCATGCGAGTTGTCTGTCGATCAGATTCCGCTTGACCCTAGACTTCAAGAGCAAAGCTCAAGCCTCACGGATCGTGTCGCGCTCTCGGTGTGGGCTTCGTCTGAGTCACGGTGGTGGATGCGTCATGATCATATGATCAGCGGACTATTTTCGGAACTTCGGCGCTCAGTGTTGCCCAAATGTTTTGCGGGGGTTAACGGCGATATTTGCCTTGCCTAGAGGCTCCGATGAGCCGACGTTGGCTAAAGGCACTCTAGGTGCCCTTCAGCGGAATATGGCTTGGCTATGGAGACACAGTATCATGCACAGAACACTCGCCGCTGGAGGATCAAACTTAGGCTGAGCCGGGGGTTCAATGTTCAGCATAAACGAAGTTGAATTGCGAACACGACCCCACACCACATACACACTTCCAACGGCGAAAACAATCATTCCTCATCCCAAACGTATGAAATCTTTCCCGGACCTTCCTTCGTCCAAGATCCAAATTTTATCCGACCATGCAATGCTACCAGGTGGATACTTGCGAAGTTACAGTAGGCGTCGGCACGCACACTGAGGTTCGCAAGAAAGATTAAACGTGTAGTAGCTTCACCGCGAAAGTCATTACCCACTGGAGGGGAAGAACTTTATACAAGTGATCCTGCTCCGTGTAGTCCTGCTGCAGCCTCAGGCGATCCTTCTCCAGGCACGCGGCAATCAAGCTAAAGCACACGAATTCAGTGACGTTGTGTAGGGTATCGCGAGAAGAAGCACTTACTTCCTGATATGCATCATAAACGCCAACTGACATTAGGAGTGTTGATCAGTGGCAGAGGGCACATAACGCACGAGCTACGAGAAAGGCAGAAATAAAGTCAGTACAGCGAACAAGCATTTTCGAGATACAGATACGTACACGCTAAGGGTACACACAAACAACAAGTTCAGTATTGATAGTATATCATAGCAAACAAGCATACTCGCTAAGAGAATGGAAATTAGCAGGAAATATAGCATCAGCGATCCAAGCCCAACGCACAAGCTGCAGGTCGCCATCGCCGAAAGCAAGACCATAAGAAAGAAGCCGTTTGATGACACAGAACCGCGTACATGCTATACACCCAAACAAAATTAGTCTGAGGTAAACATGGGGCATAAGCTACGTACCACCTAATGGGCAAGGGAGTATAAATGAGTCAGTGTGATAATACATTGTTCAATCAGCTGTGCGACTCACAGTCTAGTAAACAACGAAGTAGCACTCAATTTAGTGCATGAATGGAACTTCGAGAGACGCGTGAGACCCACAAACTTGGGAAATATTTCAGTTCGATGTGGATCAATATAGAAATCTGAGTTTACGTACCCACTGAGAGGGCATGAGCGCAAACAAATCACTAGAATTAGAGCAGAATGACCACATACAAGCTAGATACATGTAAGTTATTTCAAGCAGGGGCTTCAGACGAATAACTGCGCACAAGCTAAGTAAGTGGCAGTAACAATAGGTCAACAGAAATGAATCAAGAAAGGCAGAGGATCTACAGACATCCTGCAAGTGGAGAAAGACCAGCGGATGAGTTCCTGATTTGATTAAGTAGAACAAACCCTTACACGTTCCTGAAAAAGCAACAGACTAAGTAGGAAGGGGGATAAACGAAAGTGTATCACATACATCGTCGTTCTGAAAAACATAGACACCGCGAGATAGATGAGAGGCATGAGAAGAAACGTTAGAGGGAAAGGGCAACATGTGGAGCCAGATTTCGAACCTCCTGGAAGAGAAAGTATGTCAATGCCACAATCTGGGATATTCATTGGGGAGAAGATTAAAGAAAATAGAGAGCCAACCTACAGGCTAAAATAAAGCTGTAAGATCAGTTGCGCTGCTCGAATCAGGTGACGGCGTGACGCACCTTCTGTGGGTGACCAATCATGGACGAGAGTACGAGGAAATGAGGTTGACATGGCTCTCACTACTCAATTCAGGAGACAACGCACCAACTGTGGGCGAGAATAGGCAGAAATGAGATCAACACAGCTCTCTCTGCTCGACTCAGGACTTAGGAGACAACGCACCAACTGTGGGTGAGAATGGACAGGAAATGAGATCAACATGGCTCTCGCCGCTCAATTCAGGAGACGACGCACGCTCTGTGGGTGAGAATGGGTGGGAAATGAGATCAACGTGGCCCTTGCTGCTCAATTCAGGAGCCGACGCACTGTCTGTGGGTGAGAATGCGCAGAAATGAGATCAACATGACTCTTGCCGCTCAATTCAGGAGCCGACGCACCAACTGTGGATGAGAATAGGCGGAGGATTAGATCAACATGGCTCTGGCTGCACAAGGAGCCGATGCACCTGCTGTGGGTGAGAATCAGTGGAAATGAATCAACATGGCTCTCGCTACTCAATTCAGGAGACGACGCACCTCCTGTGGGTGAGAATGGGCAGAAATGAGATCAACATGGCTCTTGCTGCTCAATTCAGGAGATCACAAACCCTCTGTGGGCGAGAATGGGTGAAAATGGGATCAACGTGACTCTCACTGCTCAATTCAGGAGATGACAGACCAACTGTGGGTGAGAATGGGCGGAAAATGGGATCAACATGAATCACTCCTGCTAAATTACATAAGAAGCCGACGCACCTCCTGTGAGTGAGAATGGGTGGAAAATGAGATCAACCCGAATCTCTCCTGCTCAATTCAGAAGATGGCGCACCAACTGTGGGTGAAAATGGGCAGAAAATGAGATCAATAGAGATCTCGCTGCTCGATTCAGGAGCTGACGCACCCACTGTGGGTGAGAATGAGCGGAAATGAGATCAATATGAATCTCTCCTGCTGAATCAAGGAGCCGACGTGCCTGCTGTGGGTGAGAATGGGCAGAAATGAGATCAACAAGACTCTCGCTGCTCAATTCAGGAGACAACGCACCAACTGTGGGTGAGAATGGGCGGAAATGAGATCAACATGGCCCTCGCTGCTCGATTCAGGAGGCAACGCACCCACTGTAGGCAAAATGGGCGGAAATGAGATCAAGGTGAATCTCTCCTGCTAAATTAAGGGGCTGGCGCACCTCCTGTGGGCGAGAAAGTGCAGAAATGAGATCAACATGGCTCTTGCTGCTCAACTCAGGAGGCGACACACCTTCTGTGGGCGAAAATGGGCAGAAATGGATCAACATGGTTCCTGCTGCTGAATTCAGGAGACGACAAACCCTCTGTCCGGGGCGAGAATGGGTGAGAATGGGACCAACATGGCTCTCACCGCGAGACGACGCACCAACTGTGGGTGAGAATGGCCGGAAAATGGGATCAATGTGAATCTGCTAAATTCAAAAGCCGACGCACCTCCTGTGGGTGAGAATGAGGCGGAAATGAGATCAACATGGTTCTCGCTGCTCATGTCAGGAGATGACGCACCACCTGTGGGTGAGAATGGGCAGAAAATGAGATCAACATGGCTTTCACTGCTTGATTCAGGAGCTGACGCACCCACTGTGGGCGAGAATGAGCAGAAATGAGATCAAGATGAATCTCTCCTGCTAAATCAAGGAGCCGACGCACCTCCTGTGGGCGAGAATGGGCGGAAACAAGATCAACATGGCTTTTGCTCGTCAATTCAGGAGATGACGCACCTCCTGTGGTTGAAAATGGGCGTAAATGATATCAACATGGCTTTCGCTGCTCAATTCAGGAAACGACGCACCAACTGTGGGTGGGAATGGGTGGAAATGAAATCAACATGGTTCTTGCTGCTCAATTCAGGAGACGACAGACCCGCTGTGGGCAACAATGAGTGGAAATGGGATCAACATGACTCTCGTTGCGCAATTCAGGAGATGACATACCAACTGTGGGTGAGAATGGGCAGAAAGTGAGATAAACGTGAATCTTTCCTGCTAAATTCAGGAGCCGACGCACATCCTGTGGATGAAAATGGGCGGAAATGAGATCAACGTGGCTCTTGCTGCTCAATTCAGGAGACGACGGACCTTCTGTACGCGAGGATGGGTGGAAATAGGATCAACATGTTCTCGCTACTCAATCCAGGAGACGACGGACCCTCTGTGGGTGAGAATAGGTGGAAATAGGATCAACATGGCTCTCGCTGCTCAATTCAGAAGACGACGCACGCTCTGTAGGTGAGAATGGGTGGAGATGGGATCAACATGGCTCTCGCTGCTCAATTCAGGAGACGACGCACGCTCTGTGGGTGAGAATGGGCGGAGACGAGATCAACATGGCTCTCACTACTCAATACAGGAGACGACGCACCAACTGTGGGTGAGAATGGGCAGAATTAAGATCAATATGGTCCTCGCCGCTCAAGTCAGGAGCCGACACACCAACTGTGGGTGAGAATGGGTGGAAATGAGATCAACATGGCTCTCGCTGTTCAATGCAAGAGCCGACACACCCGCTGTGGGCACAAATGGGTGGAAATGAGATCAACTTGAATCTCTCCTGCTTAATTAAGGAGCCAACGCACCTCCTGTGGGTAGAATGGGTGGAAATGAGATCACATGGCTCTTGCTGCTCAATTCAGGAGATGACACACCAACTGTGGGTGAGAATGGGCAGAAATAAGATCACTGTGGCTCTCGCTCCTCAGTTCAGGAAATGACGCACGCTCTGTGGGTGAGAATGGGCAGAAATGAGATCAAACATGGCTCTTGCTACTTAATTCATGAGACGACACACCATCTGTGGGTGAGAATGGGTGGAAAGGAGATCATCATGGCTATCGCTGCTCAATTCAGGAGCCGGCGCACCCTCTGTGGGTGAGAATGGGCAGAAGTGAGATCAGTGCATGTGCAGTCTTCGCATTGAATGTGGTTGAAGCTCCCCACCTCAAATTTAATTAGTGCTTCCTGTCCCGGGATGTCGTCAGTTGCTCCACGCAAGGTATTCCAAATGCATACAAGCTGCAGGCCACAATGTTTACCATCCCGTGAGTAACAGACAATACATCGACTAGTTGACAGGACCCACACTCTGTGTCAAGATTAGCGCGGAATGTTGCAATGTTGGGAGATCTACGAAGACACACCTCCTATCCACATGAGAAGTCCGGCTCGCCACTTAGCGGTGCTCAACGCGACGGCAGGTACATTGCTTACAGGCTGTCAGAAGTGCGTCAAAAAATTGAGGCTATGTCCATGTCTTAGGAGGCACTAACGTTCTAAATGTAGGTGGTCAGAAGTGCTCTTAATGCTTCTGCTCCATATGTGAAAGTGCAACATGGCATACCAACTCCTCGAAGTCAGGACATAAATAGCTTTCCCAGAATTGCGGGGCACTTACTTTCTATGACAACGGCCGTTGTGATAACCAAGGTCAAGTTGAGTTTCAATGACCCCTCCTGAGCAACGTACTTTCTGAAGCCAGACCGCCGACAAGTCGAGGTGAGCAAGGATGGGCCCATTCGCTAATATTCTTACTTACAAGCTTCAAACAAAGAATAAACAGCAGGTCAACATGCAGTGGTGATGCTAAGTTACCTGGGTCCCGAGCTCACTGACTCGATTTTCCAAGTCGGCCATTTTGCTATGTTTTGGCTCGGAGTCAATGTTCATGTGCTGGGGAGAATGCAGGATTTGACCTTATTGAAGTCGGCTTCTGAGGCGATGGAAGAAGAGTGAGGAAGTGAAGTGTGTCAGGTATTAAGGGGCTGGCATTATAACTGAATGGCATGAGCATTGATGTCGCTGTCCAATGCTGTCGTGAACGCTTATCGTCGTCCCATCAATCCACTAATAGACGATCGTATACAGTCTGTCTAGGGGAGACAAGTAATTCGGTCAGCTGACGGGCCTCATGGTAGTTGCTATAATAACAGGTGAGTAGAGCGGCTGGCCCCGCAGGGCCTGCTATGGTGCGCGAGACGGAGAAAAGAGAACGGCTGTAATCTACTAAGTACAAGGTGGAGTATTCACGGGACCTCAACATTCCGAGCTCCGATCGGTGCACCGCGTCTTGTTGACAGCGATAACAAAAACCAAACCGCATAGTTCTGACGCGGCATTTCCAGTACTATATTGGATTATGATGTGTCCAAAATGTTTTCTCGTGGAACATCGGGCCAGTTCCCCTGTGCTAACAAGGCCTGCTACGGAGTAGCAGTCGGAATAGTACAATTCGGCCAGTAAGCATTGGCATATGGCAGACATCTGCGGTAGATCCTTGCGTTCCTACTTCCAAAATTCCGGTCACGCTTGGCAACCAGTTGCTACAGTACAAGTGCGGACAGTATATACTACATGAGGCTGATTCTCTCGTCTGATTGAGCGTTCTTGGGAGGCGTTCGAGTCCTTACACGACGCAATCGCTACGTCACGAGTGTAAGGTGACGGGTGCCCATAGCGATTGCACCGTGAAACCTGCGAATAAGTTTCATGGCATCCGTTGCATCGTCTGAGATGTCCTTGTACTCTGTGTGAGGCTGGTACAAGTCAGAATATACTTTCTAGGCAAAAGGTCATTCTACACACTTCAACCCATTTTTTGAGTGATGTCAACGAGTCAGCACAAGTATGCGTGAGCTCGAGGAGGCTAAGCGCTTCAAACCAGAATAACAATATCTTATGGTTGAAAAACACTTGGACCTCTGCTGCAAGGGCCGAGTTGAATGATGCCTCTTTAACGTGGTCTGTCCAGAATCGGCAAGAATATGCCAATTCAGCTGGGATGATGCAGTCATGCAGATCCGAGACTTCTGAGTTGGGGAGGTCGGAACTTGGCAGATCACATATGTTAAACTGCAGTTTCTTCATCATAACACCAAGGGAAGCAAAGGCTAGGTCGTTGTGAATAGGAGCCATAGGACCCATGTCGATGAAAAATTCGTGACTCCGATCACGATCTGTCAAAAAATCGGCAAAATCGGCATGAAGGGGACAGAGAGGGACAGAGAGATCAGTAGTCCCACTGAGCAAAGAAGCCATAGGTGCTAGGATCATACGAATGTCGATTTCCGCGAAATCCTTGAAATGGCACCTCATGGAGATCAACGAAGCAAGGGAAAGTGGCTCCTTGGTCCCAAGTATCTGTGCCATCACAGACTTGAACCGTATAAGACCAACATCGCGCTGACTTGGAGGCTGCGCCTTGGGAAATATGGTTTCCAATGTGAACTTGTACATGTTGTCGAGGAGTGGGACGTTATTGGTGTTACTATGGGTTATGAGTGCGTTGAAACGCTGCTGTGGTTTCAGCTCTGTCCCAGCATTGTTATCTCCCCTGACATATGCACAGGCCAATCGTGCCCACTCGAATATTTGACCAGATGAGCCAGCAAGGGAATCGGAAACATCCTGACTCGGGATCCCAAAGTCTACCCGGGACAACTGGCGGGATACATAGCGGGAAATATCACGTTTAGTCGAATCAGATGGAAGGCTATCCATGAACTTCTGCTGTATGTGCGTCCTACCATTGAGCTGTGCGTCGATGTCTGGTAGGGGTCGGGACGTGAGGAGGATCCGGAAGTTGGGAGGAAGGTCGGTAACGCGGCTGTCGGTAATGCGGCTGTCGGTAATGGTATTACCCAGGATCTGAAGGAGAACTTGTCGCGAATCTGCATCCCCGCTCTCATCCAATGCATCAATAATAATCACAATCGGGCCCATCATCGCCTCTGAAACGGTCACAGCGGGCTTCACGATCAGTTGTTTCCACTGCTGCAGAATATCTGTCATATTCTCGAGCACGTCGTTAGTATAAACGATGGCTGTCAACTGTCTCTTCAGCGACGTGGAACGAATGGCAAGATCCTTTGCAATCGTGCTGAAGACCTTCTCATGGCGTCGTTCCGCCAACCGGTTGCGGTCAAAGCAGAAACAGGAGCCGAGGCGTTCAAGCTCCCGGAATCGATCGGCGATAGTGTGAGCGATAGACGATTTCCCGGTGCCAGCAGGACCATGAAGCCAAAAAATGCGAGGTGTGCCCTCCTCGATGTTGCAGATCCAATTAGTAATCTCCTGAAGGAGTTCTTCCCGGGTACCCTCCAAACAATTCTTTCGCGTGTCGAGGCCAGCACCCGTAGCATACGGCACGCTGTTTAAGTCTACGGTATCAACTGCACCCCAGATATCAGGCAGGTGTAGCAAGTTACAACATATACTTCGAAAAGGACTCACACAAATCATCGATTTTCGGCGCAAGATCTTTCCAACGGCGACGCACGACCACCAACGTATCGCCTGTAACCCTGTCGTGGAGCTCCTGCAAAAGCTTGTCGAAGACATCGTTGTAGCTCTGCACCAGCATGTCGGTTTTGGAGGAGAGCAAGTTCTTCAGCAGTCTCGTCGCTTGCAAGAAACCGATAAACTCGTCGACTTCAGCGTCATGGCCAAGTCTACTTACGGAAATTCTGGTTCTCACAATATACTCGAATGAAATACGAGCACTCCAGTGTTTGGTGGGTGATGCGCTCCACGATGACCTTCATGGACCTAATGTCATCCATTTTTGCAGTTGTGAGAAACGTGTAGATTTCATCCATCTTTGAAAGGAGTGCGCAAACGGAGTCATCGCGGCTTGCCTGGTCAATATTTTTCTAAAACCCGTAGATTAGATTGCATGACAAGTGGAGCGCAACGGCCAGACCTTAGAAACAGAAGAGAGGATAATCCACGCTGCTTGCACGTAAGGATGAACCTAGAGATCGGATGAGCATCCGAGACGGGCTCGCAGGGCATAGCATGATGCTTACCGTGGCAATCGGGTCCACAAGGTCAATGAACTTCTTCAATGTCTCGAGGAACGAAACCCAATTGACAGCAGCAGTCGGATTATCGGTGCCGCTGATTGCTGACGCCGTGCGTTGGACGGGCGCAGCAACGGTGCTCATCTCAGAGGTGGCTTTCTTTGTAGCTTCAAGTTCTCGGACCGCATGTGCGGTCGTGACGTCTGAGGCATCAAATTGGTCGGTTGGGGTTTCCTGGTTTATTCATGCCAGTGAGTAAATGTTTAGACGGAAACGCTGGGCACGACCTTGGGCGTGTCGGCGTTGGTTCCGATATCTGACGGCGGTTCATCTGGAGATTTCACGACGATGGAAGGGAACGAGGTTGGGGGCTTGTTAGCGTTGCCAACTGGAATAGCATGCTGCTAGTGAGGTTAGTTTACCTTCTCCCGCAACACAAAAGTCATAGATACCTCTGCAGAACGTTTGAACAAGCTAGTTACATTCTTGAAAAATCTGGGTCGCGATTGCAGCGAAGGTGTCGGGGAGTGCTGGGATCCCAGTGTGAGTACGATTCGGAACTGGGCAAGAGTGGTGGGAGATAGACATACGGGACCTTCTTGCTTGGATCGTAGATTCCATAGCTTCGGGAGACGGACTCGATGACTGGGTTCACTCATCTTGGAGCTCGTCGTCTTCCTACGAGGGGATGGACATTGGACAAGCGCCCGGTCTGATGTTTCATGATCTCTGTGCCTTATGTACACCGCTTGCAATTTGCGGTGTGCTCAAGTCTGGGGTCCATTTGAATAACATGATGCACACCAGTGGCATTAGAGAGGTCGAGGTGCCCTTCGTCTGAACTGACCAAGTCGATCATGATGCCACCGTCCCTTGTGCATGTATGCACTCATAGTACCCACCTCAGAATAGTCCTTCATCTCCTGCATTCATCATACAAGTTTCGTCAACAGCTCGATACGCCTATTCACACCTCCTCCGTAGCTCATAACACACCCGCACCAGCTCCCGTCAACCCGGAAGAAGGAGGTCTGGGAGGAGTATATATGCCCCGTCAGGCGGACTCACGACGTAACCTCCAGCCTCCCAGCTATGACCCACTTCCCTAACCCCGGTGTTTTTTTTTGTATTGGCAGTCGTACAACATTGACACTCCCGTTTTTGAGCCGACTCTTCATCCAGCTCCTCAACCTACCTATCAGCGGAATTCTGGCCCATCCTCACAACCCCTTGGTAGTCTGGTTAACACTCCCGTCCCACGCACCACAGCTGCTTCAGACGTTGGTATTTGGTCCAGCCTCTCATCGCTACTAAGCAGCCGGAATCACTTCCAAGGAATGAACCTACATCAAAAACGCGAGTTGAGAAGTTCCAACACCCTTTTTTGGGTTATCGCTTCTGCATGTATGCCGACCTTTTTTCGGTTTTTCGACAAGTAGCTCAATTTTAGGAAGATCTGGGCTAATGCTGGTGTCGTGACGAATGCGATCTAGAGTCACTGGAAGAAGGAACATCCACGGGCGCAGTCTGGCAGTATGTCTATTCTTCAACAGTTGAAAGGCTGGAACACCTTTTCCAAAACAAGGCTCAAAGCGCACCGCAAACGGAGCCATTTTGCCAAAGGATTTCTAGACCTATGCTTGTCGATTTGATGCCAGTGTACAGTGGGTGATTAGCTGTCTCCGTAGGCGCTTGGTATGCTCGAATCAGGAGGAGCTTTGCGAGCTCCTCCTGTTTCTCGGGCAGGGTAGGATCGAAAGCAGAGACCTCCCACCCCGCATGAAGGTTTCTGAACTGATTGACATTCCTTTCAAGAATGAGTATCAAAACCAGGTCGACGAACTTGGGATTGATGATCATGGCGAAATTATTATAGTGGAGCGGGAGCGAGTGGGATCTTTGGCTGCTGACGATCTACCAATTCTCCTTCGACGGCAGCTTTCTCAGGATAACTTTCCTCTTGACGCTCAGTACGAGCTTCTGGCAATTCTATGGAACCTCCGCAGGGCGTTGGGCTACCAGGTTCTGTCGAATATGGAACGTTGTTTGTCGGATATTCTGCATCAAGAGATCGCCTTTTCTCTCTCCGACATTCTTCAGGACCAAGCCCGTCGCCTCAAGTTTCGGGATCAGGTAAACGAAACTCTGCATGATCCATCATCGGTCGGCTGCAAACCCTCGAGGATTTCGATGGAGCCTTACGGGTCGCCTTGGATGTGATTGGCGGGTTTGACGTTGAAGTCAAGCAAGAAGAAGACGAATTGGAATTGCTGCTTCTTCCCTCCCATTCCGGTTGGTCTCGAGGTGTCACTGCCGTGTACATCGCTAAAACAATCGATGCACGGTATGAACTGTGTCTTTCACTCGTCGCCTTGCTCTTCTTCCTTGCTGATGAACTCTCTGAATGGGACCCTTCATTACTGGCGGCGCAATGTTGCAATGCTCAGGTTCATAGCCAGCCAACCGATGAGTGCAGGTATCGAAGGTATTTCAGAAGCGATAATGCAGACGATGTCGTGTCCCGCATGCGGAATATGAATGTGTCGAGCAGCAGGACCGTCCTCTCGCCTATCTATTCTCTGGCCGACCGCCTTCTTGTCAAGTCCGGCGATACCATGGGCTCCCAGGTGCTGCACATCGTTTCCTGGATGCTTCGGGACTTTTGCAGTCCATATCGCCTGCACATGCTACGAAACAAGAGACTATGTTTTGCGAAAACCTTCGCATACTTGGGTTTCATGAGGCTGCTGGTGAGCTCCTGACATGGCTTCCTAGGACGCCTGGTCCCTCGTATGTCGTTGCACGACTGTGGCAAGCTTGACGTTGGCAGGGCCGATGATGCGTCATACCCGGGATCTCTCAGTACGCTCCTTATTTGATTCAGTATCTAGAATCATCTCAATCCACTAACCAGGTGTCGACCATGCTATGGATGCCGACGGCCAGGAGACATTAGCCTTACTTCTTCCAGAAACTGAACTCATCCATTCACAATATTCGTTCTGCGTCCACCTGTCGAACATCTTTAAAATTGCTTCTCACGTCCATCAAGAGGTCCATTTCGCCCAGTTGGCAATATCTATGGTCCCAGTAGGTGTTCATACCTCTTCTTTGTGGTACATTGTTATCAAAGACCTTTCAGATTTATCATTGTACTAGAACGCGTCCACCTTAATGTCTACTCCATGCGAGAAACTGTATGGTCTCTCTTCCTCTATCAGCATTCTTAAGCTCAATTTCATGTCTCTCCCAGGAAGCGGAATTGTATTGTCAACTTGAATATCGGATGTGCGAAGACAAGGCGGTCAATGCGTTGATGAGGTTCAATTTTGCAGGCATGGCCGACGAAGTCAAGGACGCCCTTGCATTCAAAGCAGAAACGTTGACTCTCTTATTCAACCCTCCTGAGCGACGTATACGTACTTCCTGAAGGCGGAAGGCACAAGTCGAGGTGAGCAAGGGCGGGCCCATTCGCTAATGTTCTTACTTACAAGCTTCAAACAAATAATAAGCAGCAGGTCAACATACAGTGGTGACGCTGTTTACTGGTTACCTGCATCCCGAACTCCCTGACTCGACTTTCCAAGTCGGTCATTTTGCTATGTTTTGGCTCGGAGTCAATGTTCATGTGCTGGGGAGGGTTCAGGATTTGACCTTATTGAAGTCGGCTTCTGAGGCGTGGAGGAAGAGAGGAAGAGAAGTGTGTGAGGAATCAAGGGGCTGGTATATCACCGGTGCGAGCTGTCTATCAGCTTTGAAGGCGATTGGCTGCGGTCAGGCTGTTAGATCATGTAATTCGGTCAGCTGGCGGGCCCGGTGGAGGCCCAATTCGGTGTTGGCATAAGGTACTGGCAGACGTCGAAGGTACTTCCCAACTTCCCTCTTCCATAAACATGTCGCTGAACTGTCGTGCCATTGGGCCAAACCCCGACATTTCTGGTATCGGCGTTCGCACAGCCATCTATGCGCAAGCAGTTCTTACCCTTGTTCAACCCATCCTCGCCAGCCTCGACGGGAATATCAGCAGGGACGAATTGACCAGCTTACATCAGCTCTACCTTGGAATCCTGTTGCCTGGTTGTGCCTTGGTCTTCTCCGCGATTATTCAGGCCAGGACATACGGATTGTCTGTCTACCACGCGATCATCGTCCTCGATCTCAGTTGGATCAATAACACCAGCGCTTTGATCTTCTTCCAGTTCGCGCTCATCGCGCAGATCAAGTTTGACAATGAGCGCGATTCCAGACATAAGGTGTTGGTGACATTGAAATTATTATACAAGTGGTTGGGATCCCCGTCGGTGGAGGAAAAGCTAAAGAATGATGAAAACAGAAGACAAATCATCAGCGTGGCGGCGTCACAGGCAACAAGAATGAAAGCTGCGTTGCAATCTGGGTTGAAAGCCAGGGTGTTTGAAGGGAGCAAAGAGACGATAGAGGACGTGATCGGGAAACTAAATGCGCTTTTGGCGGCTGCACCAGCTGCAGGCAATAATCACTCGGAGTTTATCGAACTCGTACGTGCGGAGCGCGATCGGCTTCTGGCCAAGGACCTCGCCCCAAGGATGGAGGCGGCGCCCGGTATTAGAAACTACCTAGGCACTGCCGCTAGCAAGGTGGTGGTCCTTCTTCAGCGAGATTGGATCATGGCCGCTCTGGCATCAGCCCATCTCATAATCTTTGCCGCATTCGGCCTCTGGCTTTGGTTCACGCTTCACCACTTTGGTGATTGCGAACCTCTCACGAAATCCACGACACTTAGCCTCTTTTTCTCTATCTCCGTCACCTCCCGGCCTCTCCACTACATCTCCATCGTGATGTATATCATTTCTATACTGCCAATCATCAACATCGTCCTTTTGGGGGGTTTGGAGTTCGCCGTTATCCACTTTTGTCGAAAACTTTTCGCGCTCATTCGACCTCAACCGAGTAAACCTCTTGAAAACCACAAATCCTCTTCCCCAAAACCGACTTCTCTTCTTGAATCACCCGGCCGCCCAGAGCTGTACCAGTTTGTAGCATTGACTTTCCTGGTGCAGGCGTATCTCATTATCACAGCCGAGCTCACTATCCACAACAACCGAGATTTACTGCCAAAGGACGAGTATTCCCAGGAAAACCAGTGGACATTTGGTCAAACGCTTGCCATTGCCTTGATCGCCCTTCCGCTGCTTCAGGTTTGGAATGAAGCCTGGAAGGAAGAGAATGTGGAGATTTTCAAGGGATGGCTGGGCCACCCCATCAGACCCAAATCTTAGCTTTATATGTACAAGGGCCGCGCGCGGCAAGCTGTCGTAACTTTATTCTGTCTCCTGGTCTGTTACAACAACTTTCTATGTCCCTACGGTGATCGACCAAGCATTGATAGCTGCCTCGGTTTAGAAATCTTCAACACCTCAGTTTTTAACCTTCTGCCCTCGAACTCACAAACCGCGTGAAACGGATGCAGAAACTTAGCCCAATTTTGAATTCGCTGCCCTTGGCGATTCGCTATCCTTCTGTAGATGACTCCCAATTGTTCATTTACTGTAGCTGGTGAGCCCAGGCCATGATTACTGGGCGAATCAGATGTCTGCCGTGAAATGTGATAGGGACAAGCAAGCGCGCAGGTGGTGCTCAGCACCTGTTGTCGTTTCTTCTCTCGAACCTCATGGCTTGCAGACGGGAAATCGGCGGCATACAACGGGGACAAGGCTTGAAGGATATCCAAGGCCTTGTCTGCGACCGGAATCCCTCTGGATTGCTCTAGGGTCGACATGGCTTTACGAATGCTTGCGCGAAACAAGGCAGCGCCGGGCTGGTCAGGGTTGGCGGTGAGTTGGAAGGAGAAGAACATTGCAGCCGTGAAACAGTGAAACGGTTGCCAATTCATGTGCCCCGGAACCGCAAGGGACGAGTTTGCTAGAAAACCCGGTCTGAATTCGCCAACTAATGTTATCGGCTGCGCTAATGGCAATCTCCAAACTTTGAGCAGATTTGGCGGGGTCGATAGACTTGTTGGAAATGGCCGAGTTTGAGGAGGGGTTGGTCACATACGGTCGATGGAGAGTGAATCTGATATGATAATATGACGCTCGAACGACGACACTCTGGACACCCAGGCGACGTGCGGAAGTGTTAGGGGAAGCAAGACTTCGAGCAACACGGTATTCGGTCGCAATAAGAAGGAAGTTGTGTATCGAAATGGTGCGACGCGAAGGCGAGAGGTCGGCCAAACATGAACGCTTGCCACCTGTATAGTGAGTGAGAATGTCTCGCAAGATTTGGCCAGATGACTAGAGTAACTCACCACTTCATCAACACGATATGCCACCAAGCCCATCTGCGACGTTCGGCAATGTCCCGATGCATCTTCCATTTTCCAGGGTCTCGGTGTAGACCCATCGCGGTACCGATCGAGACTAATTCACCCCGTATGTGCCAGATTTCTTCGCTGTCATTTTTTGAAAGGGTTTGATATTGTCCTCTGATGAGGTAGAGCTCGACGAGCTCCAGCGAATAGGCCTTTGTTTCGGCCAAACGACGAGAAAGGGAAGTCGTAGATACTTGACAAAATTTGGTACTAAGTTCTTCATGTGTTTTGGAAAAGCTCTAGGATGGTCGTACCAACGGATGATCATCTCCGTGGGTGTGATTCTCGCTCCTGATAGCAGAGTGCAGAGGTGCCTGAGAAAGATCATGATCGTTGTAATCGGAAGAGTAGCGTTAGGGAAGAAACGGACCACGGAGGACACAAGATGAACACGGCGGTTTCTTGAGAGAGAAAAACGGTTAGAAAGTAGTTTGTAACGGAGAGTTCGGCAAACGAACCTGTCACATTTCAGTTTGCTATTCCTACATGGCTCGTAATTGATGGGTTTGCGCGCCCGTTTTGTCGGTGGCCGGCCGTCACCATTCTGGTCGCTGGGTGACGCGTTCTTGGACGGATAGTTCCGGTGATATTAGCCGAGCGGGGAGGTTTGGGTCATGGAGGGGCCGACGAAGAAGGGTTGTTGCTGTCGTCGTCGGCCATGATTCCTTCCCTGGGGCAAGAGGGAAAGGGGGTAGGAGGAGAGGGAGGGGGTACAGCCTCGGAGGCTGGCTATGCCGCCGTCGGTGTGTGTTGAGATGAAAGGTGGGGGTTCCCACTTGTCGCCAAGTTGTGGGCTGAACACGCTGTGAAGTGCCAGCACCGGCGCCCCTTTGGTCCTCACCCACGAGTCCTCACATGGCCCCGAGAGTACCTCATCAATAACCCTATTTCCCGGGGTACATTGCGTTGTAATTGCGCTGCAGAACGGCTCGCTTGTGCGTCTGGAGAATGACTATGTCGGGGAAGGAAGTTACGGTGAGTGGAAGGTTCTGTTCGAATGAAAAGTCAAGCCTAACCATTATCAAAAGACGAGTGGAAGGAGGCTTTTTTCCAACACAGCACCTTTTTATTGTCTCTCTCATCCTTCCTGCCGGCCTTGGGCGCTGGTCACCCTGCTGGAACAGAGATAATTTCAATGGCGACTCATCCCTGGCTCACCGATATTGGTCACACATGGACACTATCTCGCGACCGTACTTTACGATTTTGGAAAGCCAAGATTCGCATCCACAGTGCTTTTGTTGGCAGAGATTCATCTCCATCTCCAGGTAGCTCGACAAACGCTGCTAAACCGAATATACTGTTGGACTCCGTCCCCCAAACTTTTCGGCGTGTCTTCTCCGCCCTTGATCCAGAAGAGCATGTTTATTTACCGGCATTCGTCCCTACTATCTCATCACCTTCCTCTGGTGGAACGTTCCAATTACTGGACACTGCTGCCGACACGAAATCGCAGCTTTTGAAGCGTCCAAGAACACCGCCCATTGCGTCATGTTACGCGCAGGAACCGGGGCTCATGCCTGCCTATCTCAAAGATCATTTTCTTCCGGATCGATGACCGACAAGGTTTTTGAGGCCATCATGAGCCCAGGAACATCCTCTGCTTTGACCCTTCGGCTTGCGATTGACCATCACACCGATGCGTGTCTTTCCTTGCCCGGTCCTCGACCTCAACAGTTGAACACTACATATGCCACCGTCGGTGAAAACATTGCTGCAGTTGTGGGTTACACCGTCAATTTGAATTGTGATCCGCAAATGGGAGTTTACTAACACGGCAATTATTGGAATGCTCTGAAAAGAGACTGGGAAGGTTTCATTGCGCGATGTCGGGAAATCTGAAAATAGTGCCCGCCGACCACTTGTCCTTGGGATCGATGATCAGGGCGAAATTATCATAGTGGAACGGGAGCGAGTGGGATCTTTGGTTGCTGAAGATCTACCAATTCTCCTTCGACGGCAGCTTTCTCAGGAGAACTCCCCTCTTGACTCAGTACGAGCTTCTGGCAATTCTATGGAACCTCCGTAATACATTGGGCCACCAGGTTCTGTCGAGTATGGAACGTTGTTTGTCGGACATTCTGCATCAAGAGATCGCCTTTTCTTTCTCCGACATTCTTCAGGACCAAGCCCATCGTCTCAAGTTCCGGGATGAGGTAGACGAAAGCTCTGCATACACGATCACATCAGTCAGCTGCAAACCCTCGAACATCTCGATACAGCCTTACGGGCCGCCTTGGAACTGATTGGCGGGTTTGATGTTGAAGTCAAGCGAGAGAAAGACGAAGTGGAATTACTACTCCTGCCCTCTCATTCCGGCTGGTCTCAAGGTCTCACTGCCGTGTACATTGCTAAAACAATCGATGCGCGGTATGAACTGTGTCTCTCACTCGTCACCTTGCTCTTCTTCCTTGCCGATGAACTCTCTGAATGGGGCCCTTCATTACTACCGGAAATTCTGGCTGTATTCCGTGTATCGAAGGTGTGTCGCGCATGCGTAATATGGATGTGTCGAGCAGCAGGACCGTCCTCTCACCTACTATTCTCTGGCCAATCGCCTTCTTGTGCAGTCCAGCGATACCCATGGGCTTCTAGGTGTTGCACATCGCTTCCTGGATGCTTCGGGACTATTGTCATCTATATCGCCTGGACATGCTACCAAACAAGAGACTCTGTTTTGAAAACCTTCGCATGCTTGGGTTTCATGAGGCTGCTCGTGAGTTCCTTACATGGCTTCCTAGGACGCCTGGTACCTCGTATGTCTTTGCACGACTGTGGCTTGGCCTTGGCAGGGCCGATACTTCGCCCACTGGTTAGCAATATCTGTCGCCCCAATGGATATTGATACCGGTACACTGTCGTCAAAGGCCTCTCAGATCTGTCATTGTATGAGGACGCGTAGGCTTCTTCAATGTCTGAGAAACTGTATGGTCTCTCTTCCTTTATCAGCATCCTTGAACTCAATTTCATGTCTTTCCCAGGACTTGGGACTTGTATTGTTCAGCTTGTATGTGTATCGGATGTGCGCGGACAATACGATCAATACGTTGATGAGGCTCGATTTTGCAGGCCTGGCCGACGAAGTCGAAGACGCCCTTGCATTCAAAGCACGAAATGTTGACCCTCTTATTCAACCTTCCTAATCCAGAATAATTTACACCTGGTTCATCCACAGAGGCGATTACCGGCGAGGTTAGATATTTTATCTTCCTCCAAGTTCTGGTGCTCAATTGTCCGTAGCCTGCGCTTGTGATGTATCAACGTGCAAGAAACTCCAAAATTTGATCAATGACCCAACTTCCTTCTTGTCATTGGCCGAAGCCCAGCTAGAAGCATATATATCGTTGCGATCAATGTTTTGTCTCGTCGACCAGAAGAATGCATGGGTCGTGCTTCCAGTGCCTCCCGAAAATGTCCACGAGGTACGTATTTTTGAAATGAATGAAAAATCTGGTGAATTGTAGCTGGTATGCATAAGCCTCGAAAACGGTGCAAGCTCTTGAATCACATCCCAGAAGACAAATATATACCTGGGCGCTATGATGCGGATATCGTCCATCTGAACGACATGCAATTTGAATACGCCCTGCTATCTGCCTAGATTGACACGGTGCGACGAGATCCCGGCCTGTTATCCTCTCCCGGCGGGTAATCGACCTGATCTGACTCGACTTTTAGTGTTACAGACTTCTTGTTGGCTCCTGCCGTGATCGTTATGCGATTAGCGCAAGCCAACCGGTTTGGCTCGGCTATGGTCACCGCCCGCTCATTGAATGTGGATATGACGGAGTTGTTCAGCCAACTAACAGGCCAATGTCTGAGGCTGTCGCGGAACCCTGATATGTGGGTGTAATTGCTTTAAAGTTGGTGTGTGACGACATATGTTTTATCTCCCTTTAGACAGGAAGATATGTCGGATTGGCTGCTCATTGACAAGGTATCATCATGGCGAGGAACACCCGCAGATCGCGATATCTACGGCAGTCCTTGGAGCAATACGATAACGCTGAGACGGACTATAGATATTCAAAGATCACTCTGGAAACTATATTGAGCGTCGATAGGTCATTGCCTCCACCGTGGCTGATTCACGTACTCGAGGTCAGGGAATTCAGTGTTTTTAGTGGATTGATCTCGACCGGTTTTCGTAGGAGCATCATCACAGTATCTCATTCGAGTCAATTTGCGATACGAAAACCTTGAAGCGGCAATCGAGCATACACTATCGTTGATTCGGAAGGTGAGTAGTGGCCCTGCGGAAAAACGATCTTATCCTAGATTCACAATATCATCAAGTCCGAAACTCAATTGGCACGAGACGCTCCTCGAAATGCAGGCTTCACATGGCTGCCATTTCATTGATCAACCAAGTATTGATAACCGCCTCTGCTCAAGAATCTTCAACACCTCGGTTATCAACCTTGCGCCTCCAGCCCACAAACCGCGTGAGATGGATGCAGAAGCTTAGCCAATTTTCGAATTCGCGCTAAGACCCCCCGCCGATTCTGTAGATGACGTACATCGTTCTCCAATCGGTCATTTGCTGTGTGGACATCAGGGTGAAAATGTTCAATTCCTCAAGTTGTACAGAAGTTACATGCATATCGATATAGACTGTGTATGGTTGGAGCCTTACTCTGAATAACAAACTCATTCAAATCCTTTTATCATGCGAGTTGTCTGTCGTGATCAGATTCCGCTTGACCGTGGACTTCAAGAGCAAGCTCCGAGCACTCCTCAAGCCTCACTGGTCGTGAATCGTGTGACGCTCTCAGTGCGGACCTCGAATGGATACTTGTTCCTAAGTGGTGGATGCGTCAGCGAACTAGAACTAGTCAATGGCACTCAGTGTTGCCCAAATGTTTTGCGAAGCCAACGGGGGTATTTTGCCTTGCCCCGAGGCTCCATTGAATGAGCCGACGTTCACAAATGGCACTCCAGGCCCTATGGCTTAGGCCGGTAGACACAGCATTTAGTGCATTTCCTTTTTTCTTTTCCGTTGGGTTGTCTTACGTGCCAGCATTTCGGAATAGTTGTCAGGATGATGAATTCATCGACATCAGGTCGTTCGCCATCGCTCTTCACAAGAAAGGGTAACATGTTATGCGCAGAACACTCCCCCTGGAGAATCAAGCTTTTAGGCTGGGCCGGGGGGTTCAACATGAATAGAGATGAATTGCAAACATGTATACGACGCTGCTTTTTTTGATCAGACCACACACACTTCCAACGACGAAAACAATCATTCCGAGTCATCCCAAACGTATAAAATCCTTCCCAGACCTTCCTTCGTCCAACATCCAACTTTATGAATCAATTAGTCCGTTGTCCGATCAAGCAATTTTACCAGGTGGATACTTGCAAAGTTACAGTAGGCGCCGGCACGCACACTGAGGTTCGCAAGAAAGATTAGACGTGTAGCTTCCACGCGAAAGTCATTACCCACTAGAATAGAAGAACTTTATACAGCTGATCCTGTTCCAGATGATCCTAGTCCATGTACACCGCACTCAAGCTAAAGCACCCAAATTCAGTGACGTTGTGTAGCGTATCGGCGCGAGATAGAGCACTTACTTCCTGATATACATTATACACGCCACTTAGGAGTGTTGATCAGTGGCAGAGGGCATATAACGCACGAGCTAAGAGAAAAGGGAGAGATGAAGTCAGCACAGTGAACAAGCTTTTTCGAGATACAGATACATACACGCTACACAAGCAACGAGTTCAGTATTAAAAGTATTTGATCTGTACCACAGCAAACGAGTTTACTCGCTAAGAGAATGGAAATTAGCAAGAAACATAGCATTAGTGATTCAAGCCAAACGCACAAGCTGCAGTCACCATCGCGGGAAGGAAGGTCATAAGAAAGAAAACATTTGAAGACACCGAACCGCGTACATGCTATGCGAATTAGTCTGAGGTAAACATGGGGCATAAGCTACAACATACAACCTGACGAGCAGGTGTAAATGACAGTCAGTGTGATGATACATTGCTCAGTCAGCTGTGCAACTCACAGTCTGGTAAACAACGAAGTAGCATTCAATTTAGTGCACGGACGAAACGTCAGGGGGCACGTAGGACGCACAAACTTGGGAAATATTTCAGTTCAATGTGGATCAATATAGAAATCTGATCTACGTACCCACTGAAAGGGCATGAGCACAAACAGGTCACTGGAAATCAGAGCAGAATGATCACATACAAGCTAGAGATGAGTTATTATAAAGCAGGCTTCAGATGAGTAACTGCGCACAAGCTAAGTAAGTAGCAGTAACAATAAGTTGACAGAAATGGATCAGGAAAGGCAAAGATCTACGGACATTCTGCAAGTGGAGAAAGGCCAGCGGATGAGTTCCTTATTTGATTATTTAAGTGGAACGAACCCTTACACGGTCCTGGATAAGTAACAGACTAAGCAGGAAGGGGGATAAATGGAAGTGTATCACATACATGTTTGTTCTGAAAAACACGGACAGGAGACACCGCGAAATAGATGAGAGAGGTATGAGAAGAAACTGTTAGAGGTAAAGAGCAACGTGTGACACTAGATTTCGAACCTCCTGGAAAGAATGTCAATGCCACAATGTGGGATATTCAACGGAGAATATTGAAGAAAATAGGGAGGCAACCTACCGGCTAAAGAAAAGCTGTAAGATCAGTCACGCTGCTCAATTCAAACAACACACCTTCTGTGGGTGGCGAATTGCGGACAAAAGTGGTAGACAATGAGGTTGACGTGGATCTCACTACTCAATGACGCACCAACTGTGGGCGAGGATAGGCGGAAATGAGAGCATGGTTGTGGCTGCGCAATTCAGGGCTCAGGAGACGACGCACCAACTGTGGGTGAGAATGGGTGGTATATGAGATCGGCATGTCCGTCGCTGCTCAATCGAAGAGACGACGCACCAACTGTGGGGTGAAAATGAACAGAAAGGAGATCAACATGGTGCTTGCTGCTCAATCCAAGAGCCGACGCACCAACTGTGGGCAAGAATGGGCCGAAGTGAGATCAACATGGCTCTTGGTGCTCAATTTAGGAGATGACGCACCGTCTGTGGGCGAGAATGTGCGGAAATGAGATTATCACGACTCTCACTGCTCAATTCGGGAGTCGACGCACCTCCTGTGGGTGAGAAGGGGCGCAAATGAGATCAATATGGCTGTCGCTGCTCCATCCAGGAGATGACGCACCCTCTGTGGGCGAGGGTGGGTAGAGGTAAAATAAAGATGGCCCTCGCTGCTCAATTCAGGAGATGACGCACCAACTGTGGGAAGAAAATGAGATCAAAACGGTGCTCGCTGCTCAATTCGGGAACCGACGCACCATCTGTGGGCGAGATTGGGTGGGATTGAGATTATTATGACTCTTGCTGCTCAATTCAGGAGCCGACGCACCTTCTGTGGGTGAGAATGGGCAGAAAATGATATCAACAGGGCACTCGTTGCTCAATTGAGGAGACGACACACCTCCTGTGGTCAAGGATGGGGGGAATGAGATCCAAACAGCAATCCAGGAGACGACACACCTCCTGTGAGTGAAAATGGGGGGGAATAAGGTCAACACCACGACGCCTCTCGCTGCTCAATTCAGGAGATGACACACCTCCTGTGGGCGAGGATGGGTGTAAATGAAATCAATATGGCTCTTGCTGTTCAATTCGGGAGACGACACACCCCCTGTAGGCGAGAATGGGATCGACATGGCTCTTGCGTTCAATTCAAGGGACAACACACCGTCTGTTGGTCAGAAATGGGCGGAAATGGGATCAACATGGCTCTCGCTGCTCAATTCAGGAAACAACACACAATCTGTGGGCGAGAAATGGGCGGAATGAGATCAACATGGCTCTGACTGCTCAGTTCAGGAGACGACACACAGTCTGGGGGCAAGAAATGGGCGGAAATGAGATCAACATGGCTTTTGAGGCTCAACCCGGGAAACGGCGCACCCCCTGAGGGCGAGAATGAGTGGAAATGAGATCAACATGGCTCTAGATGTTCAATTCGGGAAACAACCCACATCCTATGTGCGAGAATGGGCGACATTGAGATCACCATGACTCTTGCGCTCAATTCAGGAGACGACACACCGTCTGTGAGTGAGATATAGGCAGAAATGAGTTCAACACGGCCCATGCTGTTCAATTCAGGAGAAAACGCACGAGCTGTGGGCGAGAAATGGGCAAAAATGATCTCAGACATGACTCTCACTGGTCAATTCAGGAGACGACGCACCCCCTGTGGGTGAGAAAGGGCAGAAATGAGATCGACATGACTCTCGCTGTTCAATTGGGGAGCCAGCGTACCGTCTGTGGGTGAGAATAGGCAGAAAATGAGATCAACATGGCTCTCGCCGCTCAATTCAACAGCCGACGCACCATCTGTGGGCGAGAACAGGCGGAAATGAGATCAACACGGCTCTTGCTGCTCAATTCAAGAGACGACGCACCAACTGTGGGCGAGAATACGAGGAAGTGGGATCAATCTGGTTCTTGCTGCTCAATTCAGGAGACGACGCACCCTCTGTGGGCAGGGGTTGGTGGGGATGAGATTAACTTGGCTCTCGCGGCTCAATTCAGGAGTCGACGCACCCTCTGTGGGTGAGAGTGGGTGGAGGTGAGATCCACATGGCTCTCACTGCTCATTTCAGGAGACGACGCACCACCTGTGGGCGAGAATGGGTGGAAAATGAGGTCAACATGGGTCTTGCTGCTCAATTCAGGAGACGACACACTTCCTGTGGGTGAGAATGGGCAGAAAATGAGATCAACACGGCACTCGCTGCTCAATTTAGGAGGCTGCACACCTCCTGTGGGCGAAAATGGGCAGAGATGAAGTCAACATGGTTTTCGCTGCTCAATTCGGGAGACGATACACCTCCTGTAGGCAAAAATGGGTGCAAGTGACATCAACATGGCTCTCGCCGCTCAATTCAGGACACAATGCACCTCCTGTGGGCGAAAGTGGGAAGAAATGAGATCAACATGGCTCTTACTCCCCGATTCAGGAGACAACACACAGTCTGTGGGTGAGAGATAGGCAGAAATGAGATCATCACGGCTCTCATTGCTCAATTCAGAAGACGACGCACAAACTATGGATGGGAATGGGTGGGAAATGAGATCAACGTGAATCTCTCTGCTAAATTCAGGAGCTGACGCACTGTCTGTGAGCAAGAATGGGCGGAAATAAGATCACCATAGCTCTCGCTGCTCAATTCAGGAGACGACGCACCATCTGTGGGCGAGAATGGGTGGAGATGAGATTAACATGACTCTGAGGGCTCAATTCAGGAGGCAACACACCCCCTGTGAGCGAAAAATGAGCAGAAATGGGATTAACATGGCTTTCGCTGCTCAATACAAGGGATGACGCACCATCTGTAGCCGAGGGTGGGCAGAAATAAGATCAACATGGCTCTTGCGCTCAATTCAGGAGACAACGCACCCTCTGTAGGTAAGAAATGGGCGGAAATGAGATTAACATGGCTCTTGCTGCTCAATCCAGGAGACAACGCACAAGCTGTGGGAAAGAAATGGGCGAAAGTGAGATCGACATGGTTCTCGCTGCTCAATTTAGGAAACCACGCACCCCCTGTAGGTGACCATAGGCAGAAATGAAATCATAGCTCTCGCTGCTCAATTTATGAGCCGACGCACATTCTGCGGGTGGAAATGGAGTCAATATAGCTCTCGTTGTTCTATTTAGGAGACAACGGACGCTCTGTGGCGGGGGGTGGGCAGAAATGAGGTCAATATGGCTCTCTCTACTCAATTCAGGCGATGACGCACAATCTGTAGGTGGGAATGGAGGGAAATGGCGATCAACATGGCCCTCGCTGCTTAGTTCAAGAGCCGACACACCAACTGTGGGCAGAAATGATTAACATGGCTCGTGCTGCTCAATTCAGGATGCAACGCACCATCTTTGGGGGCGAGAATGGGTGGAAGTGAGATCAACATGGCTCTCACTGCTCAATTCAGGAGCTGGCGCACCCTCTGTGGGCGAGAATGGGTGGCAATGGGATCAACATGGCTCTCGCTGCTCATTTCAGGAGACGACGCACACTCTGTCGGCGAGAGTGGGGGGAAATGCGATCAATATGGCTCTAGTTTCTCAAATTGGGAGACGACACACCATCTGTGGGCGAGATTGGGTGGAAAAAAGATCAACATGGCTCTCGCTGCTCAATCCAGGGGCTCACGTACCATCTGTGGGCGAGAATGGGTGGCAATGGGATTAACATGGCTCTCGCTGCTCAACTCATGAGCCCACACACCATCTGTGGGCAAGAATCGGTGGAAATGTGATCAACATGGTTCTTGCTGCTCAATTCCAGAGACACACCAACTGTAAATCGATATAAACGGGATCAATCTGACTCTCACTACTCAATTCGGGAGACAACGCACTGTCTGTGGGGAGAACGGGCAGAAATGAGATTAAAACGGCTTTCACTGCTCAATTCAGGAGAAGGCACACCATCTGTGGGCGAATAGATGGAAATGACGAGATCAACATGTCTTTCACTGCCCAATTGGGGAGTCGACGCACCGTCTGTGGGCAAGAATAGGTGAGATTAACCAAACTATCACTGCTCCATTCAGGAGATGGCGCACCGTCTGTGGGGGAGAATGGCGGAGTTGGGGACCAATATTGCTCTCGCTGCTCAATCCAGAAGCTGACGCACCTGCTGTGGGTGAGAAAGGGCAGGGATGAGATCAACATCCCTCTCGCTGTTCAAGTCAAGAGACGACACACCATCTGTGGGTGAGAATGGGCGGAAATCAGATCAACATGGTTTTCTCGCTGCTCAATTCAGGAGCTGACGCACGTTCTGTGGGCAGAAATCAATATGGCTCTCGCTGTTCGATTCAGGAGACGACGCACGCTCTGCGGGCGAGTGGGCAGAAATCAGATTAGTACATGTGCAGCCTTCACAATGAATGTGGTTGAAGCTCTCCACCTCAAATTCAATTAGCTTTTCCTGCCACGGGATGTGGTCAGTTGCTCCGCTCAGAGTCTTCCCAATGCATACCAGCTGCAGGCCACAACATTTACCATCCCGTGAGCAGCAGACAATACATGGACTAGTTCACAGGACCCACACTCTATGTCAAGATTAGTGAGGGAACATTGCAATCTTGGAAGGTCTACGAAGACACACCTCCTATCCACAGGTGAAGAGATTGCCAGTCACGCTCGCCACTTAGCAGTGCTCAACCTATGGTATGACGTTGCTCACAAGCTGTCCGAAGTGCGTCAAAAATCGAAGTCATGTGCAGGTCTTAGAACGAGGCACTATACCTTCTACATGTAGGCGGTTAGAAGTGCTTTTAACGGTTCTGCTCTACATGTGAAAGTGCACCATGGCGTACCAACTCCTCAAAGTCAGGATATAGATGCCTTTCCCAGAATTGCGGGGCACTCACATTCTATCACAACGGCCGTTGTGATAACGTCAAGTTGAATTTCAATGATCCCGCCTAATCGACGTACTTTCTGAAGCCAGAAGGCCCACAAGTCGAGGTGAGGAAGGATGGGCTCATTCCCTAACGTCCTTACTTACAAGCTTCAAGCACGGAATAAGGGGCAGGTCAATATGCAGTGCAGCGGTAGTGACGAGCATTGCTTACCTGCTCCTCGAGCTTCTTGACTCGCGTTTTCAAGTCGATCATTTTGCTATTGCTATGTTTTGGCTCGGAGTCAATGTTCATGTACTGGGGGGAATTCAGGATTTGACCTGATTGAAATCGGCTTCTGAGGCGATGGCAGAAGAGAAAGGAAGTCAAGTTTGTGAGGAATCAAGGGGCTAGTATATAACCGAATATATATAATCACTGATATTGGTCCCTCAGGCCTAAGGGCTTAGAGCGCAGCTAGGCAGGACCCCCTTATATTTCGAGTATATCTATCAGGCCCGTTATCCATGTCTGTGGAGGATACCGGATAGCGGATACTGAGTTTGAAAGTTTATTAGGTAATTAAACACGTGCCCGTCTATTTCTTTTCGCTACCCCCACCTCCTCCCTCTACTAGTACCGCTCTTCAGGCTTCAAGCCCAGTGTCTCGTGCGGCAACGGCGAGCAGAGGCCCATCACGGGCCGTGGAGGTAAGCGCAATACCTAGCACCCGCCACCTGGCTGGCACCAGCATGCAGAACACCACAGCACTGGATGACTCGAGATGGGACGGAGGCAGACATGCACCCCCTACAACCCCCTCCCCCTAGCCGACTTCTCGGGATGTACGTGCCATGTCACCATCATGGTCCACACCTCACTGCCGTCCAGTCGCACTTCAATTCGCTCCCACAGTGCCTGCACCGCCCTAGGCTGTCGCTGCCACGTGCTTGATAATGCCGACATTCCCTCCCTTCCGACCATCACCACCCACTGGTGCGTGGTTGATGCCACCAACATGGTCCCCCTATGGTGCCGTCAGCGGCCCTCGCCGGTGCTCAACACCCAGAGTCACTCACCACACGACAACGGTGATGCCTGAACAGGGCAGAATGCACCGCCGACACCGCCTCCCCCTAGCTGGCTGCTGGGGATATATGGGCCATATCACCACCATGGTCCATGCCTCACTGCCATTCAGTTACACCTCAATTCGTGCCCACAGTGCCTGCACTGCACTGGGCCGTCGCTGCCACACGCCTCATGAAGCCGACGTTCCCCCTTCCGACCATCCCCACTGCTGCGTGATTGATGCCATCAATGCGGTCCCCCTATGGTACCGCCAGTGGCTCTCACCAGCGTTCAACACCCGAAGCCGCTCACGACGATGGTATCCATTTCCGGTATCATTCCTCCAACATTTCCTCCTTCTGACATCTGTTAACCTGGCCTACGACAGATCCAATTCATTATACTTGGATACTTCAATAGAGCTAAGTAGTATGTAAATAGTTACTTTACCATCAATCAAAAATCCATCGAGCTGTTTACAACCAATCTTTTTGAGTAGAGAAACGGTCATGATGCATGACCATTAATCAGTGCCGATGATCAATAGCGATTCAGGTGTGATGTCGTGGGTGCGCCGACAAGATCTAAGCGAGTATCCCAAGCCCCAAAAGGACAAGTGTCCCTCACTAACAGATTTAAGCAAGTATCCACTAAATAATTCGAATTTTCTGATTCGTCCCGGTGAGAAACCACCGTTTGATGAAACTGATTGAAGTCGAAGACCTGCAGACGAGCACTCAGTTGTGTCTGGCTACCTGTGGTGGTTGTGAGGGTGAGCCTTTCTTTCCTTTTTCGATTTTTCTTTTTCTTTTTATTTTCCCCCCACAGACATCGCTATCCGGCCATATATCAAAACGGTGGGATGTGAGATTGTTTTTCAATCTTATTCGGTGGGATTTTTTTTCAGTGGAAAAGTTATTCGGTGGGATTTCTCTCTAAGTCGGTGGGATTTCCGCGACGTCACATCGTGACACCAATGCGCGTCGCCCGCCACTTCCAAGCTTCAGCCAGTCGCCTCGTCCTTTTGCGACTCCTTCCAGGTTTGCAAATGGCGGTGCTTCCATGTCCTCAAACTCGTCAGCGCCTTTCGACACCCCCGACCATTCCCCCAGCCGTCTGGGCCTGAGCGAGGCTGAGATCAATAGTCTTCTAGATTCGAGTCACTGGCAGTAGTTTGATTAGTTTCGATAGTAAACATGTAATCCGAGATTGTTAGTAATTCGGAGCTGTAAGAAATTATCG
>Ga0307516_10001530_pt1 | contig 31809 bp, 23 predicted proteins | sample 19_EM_MG_FD_203310 | JGI IMG/M metagenome (GOLD analysis project Ga0307516, IMG submission 203310) | Populus trichocarpa ectomycorrhiza microbial communities from riparian zone in the Pacific Northwest, United States - 19_EM | ecosystem: Host-associated > Plants > Roots > Unclassified | place...
ATGCACTATTGGAATATTATGGCTGGTGCCTAAATTTACAAAGTGGACGATCCTTATTTTTTTCTCCCAGATGTTCACTACGTTCCTGCCTCTTTTCATCATGCCTGATCAGACCTGGAGCCATTTCCTCGTCCTTTCCTTATCCGGGCAGTACATCCTGAAAAATATAGTTTTGATAGCCTGTGCGCTGACCATCTACAAAGACTACCAGCTTAGGGCTGCCAACCCGGCGCCGGAGCGGATGGAGCCTATACGTTAAAGCGGAAATGCATCACATCCCCGTCCTTGACGATGTATTCCTTTCCTTCGATGCGCAGTCGACCATTATCGCGGGCGGCGGCCTCCGAACCGTATTGGATGAAGTCGTTATAGGAGATCACTTCCGCCTTGATAAAACCTTTTTCGAAGTCGGTGTGGATCACGCTGGCGGCCTGCGGCGCCTTCCAGCCTACGTGGATCGTCCAGGCCCGGACTTCCTGTACCCCGGCCGTAAAATAGGTGGCGAGGCTGAGGAGTTCGTAGGCAGTGCGGATCAATTTATTCAGGGCGGGTTCTTTCATTTTGTATTCATCCATGAAGAGCTGGCGATCGTCGGGGTCTTCCATTTCGGAGATCTGGGCTTCGATGGAATTATTCATGATGATGACCTGTGCATCTTCGCTGGCTACCGCGGCTTTCAAGGCTTCTGAATATTTATTGCCGGTGTGCATCGAAGGTTCGTCGACGTTGGCCACATAAAGAACGGGCTTATCGGTAAGCAGGAAGAGATCGGCTACGGCGACTTTGTCTTCTTTGCTGAGACCCAGTGAGCGGATGCTCAATCCTTTTTGCAGGTGATCCTTGCAGCGTTTCAACACTTCGTATTCCACCTTGATCTTCGGATCGGGGAGCTTGAGCATTTTTTCGGTGCGGCTGAGTTTTTTATCGACGCTTTCGAGATCCTTTAATTGCAGTTCGGTGTCGATGATCTCCTTATCGCCGACGGGATTGATAGCTCCTTCATCACGCAGGATATTCTCATCTTCGAAGCAACGGATCACATGGACGATGGCGTCCACTTCGCGGATATTGGCCAGGAACTTATTGCCCAGGCCTTCTCCCTTGCTGGCCCCTTTTACGAGACCGGCGATATCCACCAGCTCGATCTGGGTCGGCACGATCTTGTTGGGCTTTACCAGTTCGGCCAGTTTATTCAATCTTTCGTCGGGAACGTCCACCAGTCCCACATTGGGTTCGATGGTGCAAAAACGGTAATTGCTTGCCTGTGCTTTGGCGCTATTGCTGACGGCATTGAACAAGGTTGATTTTCCTACATTCGGGAGTCCGACGATACCTGCTTGTAAAGCCATACGATGGATGCTATTTTTTGAGCCGCAAAAGTACTGAAATCCATCCGAAGCCGGTCATTTGTTATCGGGAAGTACGTTTATGACGTGATCGGCCAGAAATTGATGGTCTTTTACGTTGGCCGCCATCCAACGGAGGTCGAAAATTCCCCCCATCAGGACAAAGACCCTCGTGAACCCATTGGCTGTCAGCCATTTTGCGGAGGTAAAGACCTCGGCGCTCGTGGAGAAGCCGTAGACGATCACCGTTTTGCTCTTAAAGGCTGCGATCTCCTCCGATCTTTTCGGAAGCGCGTCGGCGGGGATATTGACCGCTTCTTTTACATTACCGGCATTCCGCCAGGAGTCCTTTGCCTGGTTGCTGAATTCGGCGGCGGTGCGTATATCGAGGATCAACAGGGATGGATCGGCCAGTACTTTCTTATGGAAGGCTTCGGGGCTGAGCAATTGGTAAGCCTGCGGACGTTCCGTCCATTTGTCCTTGCCCGGAAATTCTTCCATCGACCAGCGGTCCATGCCATTGAAAAGGATATTGGAGTTTCGGATCCCTTTTTCTTCCAGGATACGTGCTGCTATCGGGCTCTCGCTGCCGTCATCATCCACGAGGACGATCTTTTTGTTGCGGGGGATCTTGTCCGTGACCGTCGCGAGTTGCTCCAGGGGGATATTGACGGCTCCGCGTAATCTTCCGTATGCATTCTGCCGCTCGTCCGTTGAGAGCTGGCGGAAGACGGAGTCGGGGCGGATATCGAGAATAAAAGTGGAGCCGGCGGGCAGCGTGATCAGTTCCGTGGGAGAAACTAAATGCCAGGGGCTGGCTGATTCGAAGAGGGTGGGCGCGCAGGGGATGCTGCTGAATTTTAGGACATTGAACATCGTCATGCCGCCGTTGACATTGACCACTTTTGTAAAACCCTTTTCGCTCAGGAGCCTGGATACCCGGCGGCTGCGCTGGCTGTGGGAGCAATAGACATAGATGGTCTTGTCTTTATAGGGTTCGAGTTCGCCGAGCCTGTTCGGCAGCTCGCGGATATCGATATTCATGGCGCCTTTGAGGTGACCGATGTTGAAGCTCTGGGAGGAGGAAGTGTCGCTGAATTCACCTTTGGAGCGGACGTCCAGCAAAAGGTAGCTGCCTTGCTTCGGGATGTCTTTGCAAAGTTCGTCCCAGAAGATCGTCCGGTAGAGGCTGTTGTCATAGCGGTATTGGGCGGCGGCCGGCAGGAGGAACAGGCAGGCGCAGACGGTCGTCAGGAGGAAATTTTTCATAGCACTTTATTTGGTTAGACCCTGCAAGAGTAATCATTCGATGCCGGACCGGATGGTTAAAAAGGATGAAAGGCCGGAATAATAGTTATTTTGTTTATTTTGCCGCATGGCATTAAGCAGGATATGGGCGGCTTTTGTACTGATCTCTATACTGGTGGCCGGGGTCAAATATGTGTTTGTCCCCGGGCAGGGCAATATCCTCTCTACGATGGTGACGGGCAGGGCGGGGGATACGATCAGGGTCACGACTGGCAATCCTGCCACGACGGTTGCCCCGGCTCCTGGTCCGAATACGGTCCCTGTAGTGATGAAGGACTACCGGATCCAAAGCGCCAACGGCATTATCGAGACCTGCAAAGCGGCCGTTACCTTGTCCCTGGACCTGATCGGCATCATGGCTCTTTTTATGGGACTGATGACCATTGCGGAGCAGGCGGGTGGTATCCGGATGCTGTCACGGATCGTAGGTCCTTTTTTTTCCAGGCTTTTCCCGGATATTCCCAAGGGGCATCCGGCCTCGGGGCATATGATGATGAATTTCTCGGCCAATATGCTGGGACTGGACAATGCGGCTACCCCTTTTGCGCTGAAAGCCATGGAAAGCCTCCAGGAACTCAATCCCGATAAGAACACCGCTTCCAATAGCCAGATCATGTTCCTTTGCCTCCATGCATCGGGACTGCAACTGATACCCGTCAGCGTGATCGCCCTAAGGGCTTCCTTAAAATCGCCCGACCCCACGGATGTCTTTATCCCGATCGTGATCGCCACTTTTGTTGCGACCCTTGCATCGATGTTCATCGTGGCCTTTAAACAAAAGATCAATATTTTCCAACCGGTGATCCTCGCCTGGATCGGCGGGCTTTCTGTGGTGATCGGCGCCGTGGTGCTGTATCTCCGGTCGCTGAATGCGGATGGGGTACAAGCCTTCTCCCGGTCGTTGGGCAGCGGGTTGATCCTGCTGATCTTTTTATTGATCGTAGCGGGTGCGTTGTATAAACGGATCAATATTTTCGATGCTTTCGTACAAGGGGCAAAGGGCGGTTTCGAAACGGCCGTTCGCATCATTCCTTATCTCGTGGGCATGCTGGTGGCGATCAGCCTCCTGCGTACCAGCGGCACCTTCGATGTCGTGATCGACGGGATCAAGTCCTTGTTTGTCGCACTGGGTACGGATACGAGGTTTGTGGATGGGCTGCCTACGGCGCTGATCAAGCCGTTGAGCAGTGCAGGTGCGCGGGGGATGATGGTGGATACGATGACGACCTTTGGCAATGATTCTTTTGCCGCAAGATTGTCGGGGATCCTGCAGGGTAGTTCGGAATCTACTTTCTATGTGGTGGCCGTTTATTTCGGCTCCGTCTCCATAAAAAATACCCGGTATTCCATTGGCGCCATGCTGCTGGCGGACCTGGTGGGGATCCTCACTTCCATCTTACTTTGTTACCTGTTCTTCGGACAGAGTGTGTGACGGGGGCGTGAGTGGTGAAGAGGGTTACAGGATATGGATGCCCTTTCTGCGATAAGGCTCCAGCAAAGGATCATCGGGCTGTAATTCCGTGATCAGGGTATCGATCTTCTCCACCGGGCAGACGTGAAAGGGTTGGCAGGAGTTGATCTTTTCGGCGATGGAAAGGCAAATGACCTTTTGCGCGGATTCGATCATCGCTTTTTTGATCTGGACCACATCCCAATCGTTATCGGTGATCCCGTGATCCGCATCGATGGCATTCACACCCAGGAAGCAGAGATCGGCTTTTATCTGTCTTATTTTAGCAATAGCCTCCCCCCCAACCGTTATTTTTGAGTTCTTGGAAACCCTGTCCCCGATGAGGATCACCTCGATATTGGGATGGTAGGTATATTCCAGTGCGACAGGGATGCTGCCGGAAATAAAGGTAGCTTTCAGGGACTGGGGCAGGGCCCTGGCCAATTCAATAAGGGTGGTGCCGCCTGTTGTCAGCACGACCATATCCTGGTGGATAAGACCGGCCGCCTTGCGGGCGATCCCTTTTTTTTCGTTATGGGCATATACATGACTGGGGGTATAATGAAAATCGTTGAAGGAAAGGGATAAGGCCCCCCCGTGTACTTTGGTGATCTTCCCGCTATCGGCCAGCTCCTGCAAGTCTCTGCGGATCGTATCTTCGGACACTTTGAGATCAAGACTAAGGGTGGCCGAAAGGACCTGGTTGTGAAGATTGACCTGGTGTAAGATATATTGCTGGCGCTCTTGTTTAAGCATATCGTCTGGTTAACTTATGTAGGATCGTCGAAGAAAGGGAAAATGTTGCAAAAAAAAGAAGCTATCTCAAAATTTAATTTTTGAAATAGCAACTTTCTTTAGAAGGGCCCTCTGTTTTTCTCATGTGTACCCGGGTACGGATCTTTATTCTTTGCTACTATCAGAAGTACGTTATAGCCCCTGTTACCAGCCCGGATTCTGCATCGAAGCCTGTATGGCTGCGGGATACAGAAGGATCTGATTGGTAGGAATGGCGGATAAATAATTTTTAGGATTCACAAAAGCCCTTTGCTGGGCGGCCGTGTAGGGCATGATATAGCCCGCCGGATTCAGCCGCACCTTGCCGTTGGCGGGCACTTTAGCACCCAGGTAGCTATCGGGGTTCAGATTGCTATCCATGTACCAGCCTTTTTTCCAGCGCATGATATCCTGGAATCGAAAGCCATCCATCATCAATTCGGATCTTCTTTCGCGGCGTACTTCCCAGATCAGGGGCGTCAGGTCAGGATCTTTTTTCGGATCGGTAAAGCCTACCTGTTGCCCGGTGATCAAAAGGTTAGCCACACCCGCCCTTTTTCGCAGTTTGTTGATGGAATTGTCGATGTCCGCCTGGGTAATACCGTATTTGCCCATTTGGTCCAGCTCGGCACAGGCTTCCGCATAATTCAGGTATACTTCGGCCAGCCAGAACAGGGGGGCATCCGTCTTATTGGTGCCGATGCCGGCTTCGGAGTTGGGGATCACGCCGGAGGGCAGGAACTTTACGGGTCTGTAACCGGTGCTGGTCGTGAAAGCACCATTGGGCGTTCCATTATAGCAAAGGATGCTGTCGAAGGATTCCAGCAAACGTTTGTCACGGTTGGCGCGCACATTACTAATGCCATTATCGCCTTTGTACAGCGCAGAGAGGCCGATGGGCAGGCCATCGGTGCAGAGATAGGATTCGATGGCCGTCTTCGTGGGACCGTTCATGACCGTACTGCTATAGGTATAGGCTACAAGGGAGTGCTGGAGATAGCCCGGCTCATAACGTTTGTACAGGATCATTTCCTTGTTACCCGCCAGATCGGAGGAATTATAAACGGCCTGGTAATCGGCGGTGAGCGAATAGGCGCCTGTCATCAGTTGGGATGCGGCGTCTTTGGCGGCCAGCAGGTAAGTGTCGGCCCCCGGAGCTTTTAATAAGGTATCGTATTTGCGATAGGTCCCTTCATATAGGCATACCCTTGCCTTGAGGGCCAGGGCGACATCCTTATTCACCGTGTTGTCGCCTGCATTGGCGCGAAGATTGGCGATGGCAAAATTCAGATCGGCCAGCACGCTGTCCATGACCCCTACATGCGGGTCACGGGGCTTGTAGATCTGCGTGGAGTCATTGAATTCCACCGACCGGCCGTACCAGGGTACGCCACCAAAGGTCTGCACCATCTTGAAATAGACGAGGGCCCTGAAAAAACGGGCGATACCGGACCAATGGTGCTTTGCCTCGTCGGGCATATTTACGATCGGAATTCGTTCCAGCATGATATTGGCCTTGCGGACAAAGCCGAAGTCCCAACTGCTGTTGGTGGCAGCCGTGGTGAGCGGGAATTGCGTAAAGCCCGAAGGGGCCTGGTCATCGGTCAGCGAAGGGTAATAGAAATCGCCATTGGTGCTGCTGCCATTGCCATAGCCGGGGAACGAATTGTAAAATTCCCAACTGTAGCTTTTTACGCTGTTCTCGTTCTTCCAGTATTCCGGATCGGTGAAGGTGTCGGGGTTGGTGACGTCGACATATTTTTTACACCCGGCGATCGATCCAAGCGCCAGGAGCAGCAGGGATAAAAATAGTTTGCTCGGCTTCATAATATCGTGAATTAGTTGCATAAATAATTGTTTAGAAAGTCAACTGTACCCCTACGGAATAGGAACGCATGAACGGCCATGTCCTGCCCGTAAAATTGGATTCTCCGTCCGTGATCTCCGGATCGATGGGGGCGCCTACATTCGAGATCTCCGCGAGGTTCTCACCGCTCACGTACACCCGGAATTTCTGGATCTTATACCTGCTGAGCAATTGCATCGGCAAGGTGTAACCCAGGGTGACATTCTTTAGCCGGCAATAAGCCAGGTTGAGCAGGTATTTTGTTTGCGGATAGAAGTTGTTGCCGCCGGCAGAGATCCCTGCCACGGTACCCGTCTGGTTGTTCGGGTACAGTTTGGGATAACGGGCATTGGTACGATCGGGTGTCCAGTAATCCAGTTGATTGGCGTATAAAATATCCAGGCTCTGGTACATGGGTAAGATGGTATTCCCGATACCCCACCACTGACGCTTGCCGATGCCCTGGACGAAAATGTCCAGGTCGAAATTGTTCCAGAAGCCGCCGACCCTTGCGCTGTACTGGTAGCGGGGCTGGGTATTCCCGATGACTTTCAGATCGCCATGATCGGTGAGGGTGCTTTTCCCGCCGTCGATCTTGCCATCGCCGTTGAGGTCTTTGAATTTGATATCGCCGGGTCCGTATACAAAATTACCTCCCTGCAATGTTTTCTGGCTTGCGATATTGGATTTGGTCGTACCGTCGGGGTTGAAGTCATTGGCCGTGAAATAGCGGTCCGTTTCGAAGCCCCATATTTCACCATAGGTCTTACCGATATAGTTGATCCCGGTGGCATTGGAAATGGACAGGTTGGGATTGCTCCATTTGGTGAAGGTTGTCTTTCCATCTGCCAGTGACAGCACCCCGTATATCTGCGCCTTACCGATGCTGTAGTTGGCATCCATGCTTATTTCATAGCCCTGGTTGCGGAAGTTGCCGGCATTGATGTAGGGGCCCGTGACGCCGAAGGTGGCGGGCTCGCTGACGGGCTGCACCATTCCCCTGGTATCACGCTGGTACCAATCGAATGAAAGGCCGATATGATAGTCGAAGAGGCGAACATCGGTACCCAAGTCGAGCGTGGTCACCTTTTCCCATTCCAGTGAATTGGCAACGGCGGCGGGCTGGGTAATGCTGCCTGCATAGTTGGTCCCGTTCATCCAGTTGACGGGAATGGCAGTGGTAGGAATGCCTGTCATTCTCCGGAGGAAGTATTGACCGCCGAGGTCCTGGTTGCCTACCGAGCCATAGGAAGCGCGGATCTTTGCATCGGCTAATACCGGCTTGAGGGATTGCATGAATTCTTCTTCGCTGATGCGGTACCCGGCGGATCCGGAAGAAAAGAAGGACCACCGGTTGTCTGGTGAAAAGGTGGAAGAACCATCATAGCGTCCGTTCAATTCCAGGAGGTATTTGCCTTTGTAATCATAGTTCACCCTGCCGAAATAACCGGCGTAGGCCAGCTTACCATGTCCATTCGTACTCCATCCTAATGGGACATTGCTGCCGCTGGGACCGGAGGTCTGATCGGCATAGGTCAGCCCCAGTTCGCCCTGGGAGGGATCGAGCAAGCCACGACGGGCTGCGGTGAAATTGATGTTCTCATCGCTCTCCGCATTGATACCGGCGATCACTTTCATATGATGGTCGTCCCCGAAGCTCTTGTTATAGGTGCCGTATCCGTTAAAGGTATTCACCAATAACCGGCCGCTGGTGTACGCAACGGCATCCTGTGAAGCGGTGGCGATATTGCTGAGGGCCAGTTTACCCGCTGTCCAGAAATCCCAGGCTTGTATGGGGCCGCTGACCTCGTGACGGACCGTATTATCGCGACCGATGGTATAGTCGGCATTAAAACTCAGGTTCTTCGTGATCTTAACGGTGGCGCCCAGGTCGATACGATTATAGTTATCGCTCAGGTTGGCCTTGCTGGCTCCCGCGAGGTAGGCGGAGTTGACACGGAAATAGTTGCCCTGGTAGGTGCCATAGGGAAAGTAAGAGCCCCAACGCCAGAGGTAATACCAATAATTCTGATATTGATAAGGATAGTCGTAGCTGTAATTGCGGTACAGGGTCTTGATGCGGACGTCGAGCCAGTCGGTGACGGTTGCCGTAATGCCTGCCGTGATATTATATTTCTTTACATTATCGGGGTTCATTTTAAAGATACCGCCATCGTTGCTATAACCGCCCGATACATAATAACCTATTTTTTCGCTGCCGCCGGAAATACTGATGCTGTGTATTTGCGAACTGGTGTACTTATTCAGGATCTCTTTTTTGGGATCCCAGACCTTGTAAAAATAGGTGCGGCCGCCGGCCGTATCCCAATCCTGTCCCAGCGTCATTTCATGGCTTGTATTGCCGGAATAGTTTTTCTGCCAGTTGGCGATGCCATCCCGCAGTTTGAGAAGGTTCATACCGAAGGTCTCGGGGGTAAGACCCGCGCGTACGGCGGCATCGTTCAGTCCGGTCAGTTCGGGTACGGGATCGGAGAAATCGGGCAGTTTCGTGAATTTATTCCAGGAGAAATTATTGCTATAGGTGACGGAGGTGCGCTGATTCTTCCTCCCTGATTTTGTCTTGATCAGCACCACGCCAAAGGCGGCGCGGGCGCCATAGATGGAGGAGGATGCCGCATCTTTCAGTACGGAGATGCTTTCAATATCATTGGGGTTGATGATGGAGAGATCGTCGGTCTGCACATTGTCTACGAGGATCAACGGCCGGCTGCTGCCGTTGATGGAACCTATTCCCCTGATCTTGATGTCGGCGCCGCTGGTGAGACCGCCATTGCCATAGACGATGGTCAGCCCGGGTACGATACCCTGCAGGGCCTTTGTGGGATCGTTGATCGGCTTGCTTTGGAATGTTTTGTTGACGTCGACCGTGGACACAGCGCCTGTAAGGTTGGCTTTTCTCTGGGTGCCGTAGCCGACGACCACGGCCTGTTCGAGGGACTGGTTGAAGGACTCCAGTTCGACGCGGAAAAAGGCCGTATCGGTCAGCGCCAGCGCGAGGGGCTTGTATCCTACGGAGGATATGGAGATAGAGTGGGCGCCGTTGGCCTCCAGGCTGAATTTTCCGGCGGCATCCGAAGTGACTCCTTTTTTGCTGTTGGGGAGGGTGATACTTGCGCCCTTGACCGGAGATTGGGTGGACCGGTCGTAGACCTCACCCCTGATCGTCTGCCCGAATGCCTGACTGGTACACCAGCAAAGCAATCCGAACAGGGACAAAGCTTTGAAATTTCTCATATTGTGTAGTTTTAGTTGGCTTGGTTAAAGCTTTTTATATTGAAGGATGCGCCCTTCTATGAGGGTCACCCAGATATTTCCTTCTTTATCTGCCACGATCTTGTTGATGGAGGAATTGCCGGCCTTATGTTCCAGCAGGACCTTGCCTGTTGCGGCGTCAGCGGCAATGAACAGCCCGTTCTTCGTTCCCGCATACACGACACCGTTGCTTTCGAGGATCGGGCAGGGATTGTGCTCGTATCCGAACCGGGCATTCGTCTCCCAGAGGATCCGGAAGGTGGCTGCTTCGGCAGAGACGGCAAGGATCGTATCATTCATCAGTTTGGCATAGACCCTTTTCCCATCGGCGGAGATGCCCATGGATTCGCGGACATGCCTGCTATTATCCCGCCATAGGGTCTGACCGGTGGCCAGGTCGATCGCCGTCATATAGCGGTCCGGGGCCACGAGAAATACTTTCTCTCCGGCAATGACCGGTACGGTGTTGCCGGGTGAATACAGCTTTTGCGATTTGCCATTATCCCATTTCCATTTCAGTTCGCCCGTTTGCGTGTCGAGGCAGTATAAATGGCGGTCCCAGGCGCCGAAAATGATCTCCTTTCCCGTGGGGGATAAGACGGGCTTTGCCTGCAAGGGTCCTTCCACCGAACTGTTCTTCCAGATCAATTGGCCATCCGGGAGCCGGATCTTGTAAAAGTGACTGCCCGTGCCGATATACAGCGCATCGTCTGCCACCAACCCTTCGCTGATACCGGGTTCGCCGGTGGACAGGCTCCATTTTTCATGACCGGTTGCGGCATCGAGCCCATGGATCTTGCCATCCACCGTGCTAAAGGCTACAATCCCTTTCCCATAGACGGGGGTAGAATAAAGCGAGCCCGGGTATTGGGTTTGCCAGTTTGTTTTTTTGTTGGTGGGGTCGAGGGAAAGGACCTGTCCCCGGGAATTGCCATAAACAATGGAGTGTTTGTTCAGGGGCAGGATACCCGTGAAGATCGAAGCGCTATCGTTCAGCCGGAAGGGGGTGATCGCGGGCGGGTAGGCGGCATCGATAGAAGAATCCGGGCGCGCCATGGAAGTCCGCCCTTTTATAACGGGAGAGGGATCCGGGAGGGAAAAAGCGGTAAAGGGTGCGCCCGCGGGCGTATCGAGTTTTTTTTCGTAGATATAGGCGCTGTCGTGCCGGAGCGTGAGGATATTATAACCGGGACGATCGGATCCGCCGATCAGGGCTGCACGTCCCATGATGCCGGGCAGTCCGTCGAAATTATGCAGGGACAGGCGGTGTCCATGACCGCAAATCACCAGCCGGGTATTGTATTCCTTCAGGATATCCGTCACTTCATACCAGTTGTCCAGCCCATCTCCCAGCGGATAGTGGGAAAGGGAGATCACTTTCCTGCCAAGGCCGGCATTCTGGGCGAGGGTTTGCCGGATCCAGCGGACGTCTTCTTCTTTCACGTGACCGTCGCCCATTTTCAGGAAAGGACCTGTGTTGAAACCGATGAATAGATAGGAGCCGGCAGAAAAAAACCACCGGTCGCTGCCCCATAGCCTGGTAAAGGTCTGGCAGGCGCTTTCGGACCAGTTCGTCTCATGGTTGCCCGGTACGATATGCAACGGGATCTTCAGATTGGATAAGATGCGATGAACGGTGATCAGTTCGGTATCGAGGCCTGTATTGGTAAGATCTCCTGTCACCACCGCAAAATCATAATGTCCGCTATTGATCTCCGATACTATTTTTTCGAGATTGGATTCGCTGGGGGTACCCGGAGAGACGTGAATATCTGTAAGGAAAGCAATGCGCAGACCATTGGGCTCCTGCGAGATCGCCGGAAGCGATCCTGTCAGCAGGACGATGATCAGGAAGAGAAAAGGCAAATCATAGGGGGGAAATAAATGGATCTTGCCCGGTAGTTGCATAGAAGTTTGTTAAGACTTCGCTAAAATTAATGCAAAAACCTGCACAAAAACGCACGTATTCAAAAATTAATGGGAATTATTTTCCCATCCCAACGCTGAATTGCGTTTTTTTGCGGGTTATTGACCAGTCGGGCAAAGCAAGCAGGCAGTTTTTTTTGGCGATGGAGAAGGTAGTTCCTTGTTGTTAGAAAGTGAATCTTGCCGTAAAGGCAAAGGCATCCGCGACGAAATTGATGGCAGGGCTCAGATCGAGTTCCGGCTTCCAATCGAGGGAGATATTCAGCGGGGCGTTCTGGAATTTATAGTCCAGCCCGACGATGCCTTGTGGCCCGATATAGGTCTTGCCATCCTGGAAGCCGATATAGCCGCCCCCTCCGTAAAACCAGGTGAATCCGGGCGTAGCGCCGATGATCTGATGTCTTTCGTAGAGGGCTCCCAGGCCAAAGCGGGTGCCGAAGGACACCAATCCTTCGAGGGCTGCCTGTTCACTCACGAAATATTTCACCGAGACGGAATTGCTGAGGGTAGGAGAGGCCGAACTCAGCCTTACCCCTATTCCCAGTTTATAATCCTGGGCCGACACGCGATCCTGGGCCGACACGCTATTGAACAGGCCGGCGGTAACGATGATCATCAGGCAAAAAAGGAGTCTACGCATAAAAAAATAGTTTATCCCGGTGGAACGAAAAGAATACCAAAGGTATTGGATAGAGGTTGTTAGAGCTTTCTTAAAATCATTTCTCCTCTAACAACTCTTCCTTGCTCTTGGGTCGCAGCGCCTCCTGCCATTTGAAGCCGCGCAGCCGCATTTCATCAAACTTCACCTGTTTGAAAGGGATCATACTACCTTCGACGTCACTACGAAAGATCACTTTGTCGAGTTCTTTATTTTTGAAGAGCATGTCGATGATATCGGCATGGGACTTGTTCACACCCGTATAGGCGGAGCTGTCATCCTTGACATAATAGATGCATTCCGCATTGCCTTTGGACCGCATGAAATCCATGACGCCATCCTTGAGATAGGCATTGATGGTGACGCCCTTCAACTGGTTGTAAAAATTAGGACCGACCTTGTTCAACGCCAGCGCGTTCTCGAAGACATAGAGACGTTCGGCCTTTTTATTTTTCGTATAGATATACATGGTGTCCCCTGTCACCTGGTAGTTGCCATTGCCCCAGGCGATCGGATCTTTGAAGAGCCGGAAGATGGAATCCTTGCCGGAGTAATAGAGGCTGTCGCCAACCGCCTGCAAGCTATCGGAGAAGATCCGCACGTTGTGATAGCCTTTGATAAAGCGCAGGCTGCTGTCGGTGGGCGTCGCCGTGATGACGGTGTCATGGAGGAGCCTGCGGGTGCTGTCGGGCACAGACTTGCGGGCACTACTATCCCGTGTCCCGATGTGCAGGGTGTCGCTCGCAGTATTGAATGGATTGTCTTTTTTGAGCAGCCCTTCCCTCAGGGCAGGAGAGGCATTGTTTCTGGCAGCCGTTTGTCGCGCGTTCAGGAGTTCCTTGCGGGCGCTATCCGGCGGCCGGGTATGAAGGCTATCGGGGGGGACTGTCCGGACGCTATCCCGGGTCCGGAGGTCTTCCATATGGCTATGCAGGGCCGTGTCCGGTGCTGAGTTACGGAGCCTGTCGGGTATGCGTTTGTGCAAGCTGTCTGGTAGTGAAGCCTCTGTACTATCGTCTTCGGCCGTCCGATGCAGACTGTCCTGTAAGGGAGCATGAGCGCGCAGGCTATCCTTCGCATATAGGCTGTCCTTCGAAGTTGAAGGAGGCAGCGCCTTTTGGCCGGCCTGCTTTGGAACAGGGGGCGCCGCGAGGGTATCGGGATCGAGCAGGCTGCCCGAGTAAAAGGAATCCGCGCGGATATAGATCGAATCATTGTCCTGCTTGAGGATCAGCAAAGGTTTATCCGTCGCGAGAAAGGTTTTTTTCTTTTTGTTGGAGATCATATAATTGGCATGGATCGATACGCCCTGCGCCGTGTCCCGGTAAATGGCGTTGCCTGTGGCCGTGCTGATGCCGGTGCTGTCGTCGAACTGGACATGTTCGCCCGTGATCTGTTGCGAGCCATCGGTAATGACGGGACGCCTGCCGAACTGGGCCTTCCTGTTCCGCAGGTCGTAAAATCCTTCTTTGGTGCGAACGGTACGGTGGGTACTGTCCTTAAAGACGATATAGGTCTCCGTAATGAAGGTGGAGATCTGGGACTGGGTATTGTATAAAAGAGAGTCCGCCTTCAGGTCATATTGGGGGTCTTTCAGCAACACCTTTTTCCTGAAATAAACGTCCTTGGTGCCTTCGTAATACGTCGCTTCCTCACTGGTGAGGATCGATCCGTTGTTCACCACCTTGCCGCCATGCAGGTAGACGCCGACTTTCTGGTTGAGGTCATATTGTAATTCATTCGTCGTCAGCACTCCTTTGCCATCCGTAAGTTTTACATTATTCTGAAAGAACACGTTTCGCTTGAATACCTCGTATTTCATGTAGTCCGAGTAGATATTCGTGGAGTCCCCGTCGAAGATACGGACATGGCCATAGGACTGGATCGTATTCTCCTGGCTGTTCCTGACCATGCTATCGCAATAGATGATGGTCTTTCCTTCCTTCAGGATCACGTGTCCTACCAGGAAGAGGAAGCTGGTGGCGGAATCTTTTTGTTCGAAGCGATAGGAGTCCGTGCTGAGGATATTTACGATGCGGACAGAATCTCCCCCCGGCTTCACCGAATCGCTCTTGGCAGGTCTGAACTCCATCTGCTGCGACCAGGCTTGCCGGCTCCAAAGAAAACCACCGATCAGGCAAAAGGCATAGGCCAGGGTCCTGCTCCTCATCTATTCGCAGGTTTTGAAAGAGGCACGGAATCCAGCGGGGCCATGAGCGGTCCGCTCTTATCTTTCTTGCCGAATACGGAAATATTTACATAGCGTTTGGGGTGCAGCCGTACATCATCCAATAAGGTATTCAGACTGCGGGAAGTGCCTTCGAGGTTCTGATAGAGTTTTTTATCGTTCAGCAACAGCCCCAGTGAGCCGTTGGTGCTGTTCATCTTGGCGACCACTCCTTTTAATTCGTTGATGCTGGATTGCAGGGCGGCCACCGTCTCCGGGATCTTTGCGGTAGCGAGTCCGGCCGTGGTCTTTTCCACATTATCCAGGGTATGGGTGATATGGTCATTGTTCTTGGCGAGATTGCCCGTGAACTCGTTGACATTCTTTAGGGACTGGGCCAGGGCGCCGGTCTGTGCATTCAGGATGGTCTGCAGGGAGGCCGTCGAAGCGGCGAGGTTGGCCAGGATGGCGCCGAAATTATTCTTCAGTTTAGGATCGAAGAGGGAGCCTACGACCTTTACCAGCGAATCCAGCGAACCAAGGGTCAGTCCCAGTTTGGCGACCACGGGATTGATGCTGGCCTGCACCTGTGAAACGAGACTGGAGGTCTGTTTGGTACGAAGGGTATCCCCATCTCCCAGGAAGGTGGTGGCATCTCCTTTGGTGACGACGATCGAGGCGGAAGAGATCAGCCCCGTATTGATGCTCCCCACTGAATTACTGGGGATATGAACATTCTTTTTCAGGAGGATGGTGACGACGATGCCCCGGGAGAGGTCTTTATCGGATTCATTGATGGCGGAGACGGTGCCGATCTGCAGACCGTTCACCAGCACGTTATTGGAGACTTCCATGCCTTCCACATTGTCGAATACGGCATAGAGTTTTTTCGTATGTTCGAAAAGGCTGCTTCCTTTCAGGAAATTAAAACCCAGGATCAACGCGATAATGGCTACGGCAGCCAGCAGACCGATCTTTGTTTCATTAGAAATTTTCATCTCCGGTTAGTATTTAGTCTTTTAATTTGAAATTTTGCTCAAGGATACCGAACTCTATAGGTTAATGCAAGCAAATGTAGGAAAATTGACGCACCCGAGGCTGAAGGCTACGTTAAAGTATTGGCGGCTATTTGACCCTGACCGGGGGGCGGCCTGCGCGAAGCATGCCGGTACCGTCATTGGGATTGCCGGTGGTCTTGCCTTCCAGGGCGTCCTTATAACGTTTTAATGCATCGAGGATATTCCGGACGATCTCATTCTGACCATCCTCACTGTTGAGGTATTCTTCCTCTTCTTTATTGCTGAGGAAGCCTGTCTCTATCAATACGCTGGGCATCCCGGTGGCCTGCAGGACCTGGATGCCTTCATCCCTTTGCATCACCCCATCGCTGTGACGGCCCGCCTTGGTGAATTCGTTCTCGACGAGGGTGGCAAACAGGGCGCTATTGGCGAAATATTTTTTCTCATACAACTGGGCGCGGACCATCGCTTCCGGGGTGGACATATCGAATGCTTCGGCCGTACTGTCCCCCAGGTCGCTTTCGCCGCCGGCTTCATCCCGCTGGCTGATAGCAGTGCCTTTGAGGCCGCTGCGGTCGGCTTTCCAGATATAGCTGCCCGTACCTACACGGGTATTCTTTACATAATAGGTCTCGTAAATGGGTACTCTTTTTCGCCGCCGCCCTTTGCCCGTCATTTTGTGCCCGATCACCCGCTTCACGGCATAGCTGCCCGGGGAATGACCATCATTATTACCATGGATACAGATAAAAAGATCCCCATGTGATTTATTGGCCAGCTCGGCCCGGTAATGCAGCCCCTCATTCTTGGTGGGCATATTCCCCGGCATGATATCCGTCGTACGGGTATAGACGATCTTCATCTCCGGGAACTCCTCCTGGATGGCCTTGCCCAGCTTGAGGGAAATGGCCAGGGACACATTTTTTTCTTTGGAGAACAGCCCGCTCGTGCCCGGATCAAAACCTCCGTGCCCCGGATCGATAATGATCGTGCGCAATGACTGGGGTTTCTGTCGGGGAGGAACGATAGGGACAATAAATGACTGGATGGAACAGGTGATCCCTGCCATAACGAGAAGTACGGCCGCCTTTTTGAGAGATAGGTGTTTCATCAAAGGCCAAATGTACGAAAATTGACGTGGGTAAGCTTCAACACAAAGTTAAAATCTTGTATTCCATTATCTTCCCGCACGGGCGATCATAAAATTTTGGGGAGGAAGGCCTCTGGTTTTTTTGCGGGCAGGAAGGACGGAAGTACTCTCGCCGGTGCCGCGTCCTTCCAATGAATCTTTATAGCGTTTCAAAGCATCGACGATATTGCGGACGACCTCATTTTGTCCGTCCTCGCTGTTGAGGTACTCTTCCTCTTCCTTATTGGTCAGGAAGCCCGTCTCTATCAGCACACTGGGCATCCCGGTGGCCTCGAGGACCCAGATCCCTTCCTGTCGCTGCCATACGCCCCCGCTGATACGGCCGGCCCTGGTGAATTCATTCTCGACAAGGGTGGCGAACAGGGCGCTGTTGGCGAAATATTTTTTCTCATAGAGCTGGGCGCGCATCCTGGCTTCCGGGGAGCTCTGATCGATCACTGAATTGGCGCTGTCTCCCATGTCTTCACCGACCACACTGTCATTCTGATTGATGACCGCTCCCTTGTAAGCGCCCCATTGCGCTTTCCAGATCAGGGTGCTGGTACCATGGTGCGTATTTTTCACGTAGTACTCTTCATAGACGGGTCTTTTCTTACGCTTCTTGCCTTTTCCCATCATCTTGTATCCGACGATCCGCCTGGCTTTATACTGACCGGGCGTATGACCATCGGAGTCACAATGCACGCACAGGAAAAGATCGCCCTTTGATTTATTGGCAAGGTCGGCGCGATAGGCAAGGCCGGAATGGATGTTCGTTGCATTGCCCGGCATGATATCCGTGGTGCGGGTATAGATGATCTTTATATCCGGGAAGGCTTCCCCGATGGCCGGCCCCAGCCTCAATGAAATAGCCAGGGATACGTCTTTTTCTTTTGAGAATAATCCTTTACAACCGGAATCGAAGCCGCCATGTCCCGGATCTATAATGATCGTGTGCAGTCCCGCCGCCTTCCTGCGGACCGGCTTCCTTTCGGGTGTATCCGTGAAGGATCCCAGGGATGTAATGATTCCCAACAAGACGAGTAAAACGAACCCCTTCCGGACCAATGGTTTTTTCATTCCTTGTTAATTTACAGAATACCTCCAATCTTCACAAAATCTTATGTATGTAATGGCTATTTTTGTGCGTTCCCAAAAAGGACTGAATGAATTATAAAGGACGCAAAATTAGCTTAAAATGTCTTCTGGCGTTGATTTTTACTGCTTTATTCTTTTCAGTAACGTTCAATAGCCCTGCAAATTATTCATCCTTTTCACGTTTTGGCAAATTATTAGCAATCACCGCGGATACGAGCCGCCCCGTCGCGCCCCGCCCCGCCCATGATACCATCCCCAAAGATTCACTGACCAGGGCCCGCGAGCTGGCCCGTAAGGACTCCCTCCTCCGGCTCCGCGACACCGGCTTGCTTAAGATCCGCGATACGACCCGCAAGGACTCCCCGTTGCAGGACACCCTTTTTGCCACCGAGGACACGACTCTCCGCCACCGGTCAGATACCTTTAACGTAAAGATCTCCAAGGACACCCTGGACGCCGTCATCGATTATAAGGCCTCCGATTCGGTGGTGATGGACGTTCCCGGCAAGACGATCACCCTCTATAACAATGCCAATACGAAATATAAGGATGTCAACCTGGACGCGTATAAGATCCAGTTGGATCAGCCCCGGGACGTCGTAGTGGCCACGCATACCACCGACACGGCCGGCAAGATCATCGGGCTGCCCAAGATGGTGCAGACGGACAATACCATGCAATCCGACACGATCGTTTATAATTTCAAGACCGGAAAAGGGATCACCCGGGACACGTATACCCAGTCCGGTGAAATGTATATCCATGCGGAGAAAATGAAGAAATTCAATGCCCAGGAATACTATGCCCTGCGGGGAAGATTCACTACCTGTAATCTCGATACCCCCCATTTTGCCTTTGTCACGAATAAGATGAAGCTGATCAGTAAAAAAATGGCGATCACAGGCCCGATCCACCCGGAATTCGAAGGGGTGCCCCTGCCCGTTTATATTCCTTTCGGCTTCTTCCCCATTTCAGACGGTCGCCATTCCGGGCTGCTGCCTCCACAATTCACGGCCAGCGATCAATTCGGGATCGGGCTGGAAGGGTTGGGTTATTATAAGGTGCTGAATGAATATTTCGATGTCACGGTCCGGACCAATATCTATTCCTACGGGGGGTGGACCCTCTTTCTCACCCCCACCTATCGAAAGCGGTACCGATACAGCGGGCAGCTTAATTTCACGCTCCAGAATACCCGCATCCTCAGCGATTTCGGGAAGGACGCCTATACGGGCAGCAAGACCTATAGCCTCAACTGGAGCCATACGGTGGACAGCAAGGCACGCCCCGGGACCAATTTTTCCGCCAACGTCAACCTGGCCTCCACGAAATACAATCAATACGTTCTGAACAATCCCGTCCTGAACTACCAGAACCAGATGAGTTCATCCATCACGTATTCCAAGACCTGGGACGGCAAGTATAATTTAACGGTGAGCGGCAATCACAACCAGAACAACCAGAGCCGGCTCGTGAATGTCAGCCTGCCGAACATCACCTTCTCTGCGCCTACGATCTATCCCCTGCAGAAAAAGGATTTCGTCGGCACCCCGAAATGGTATGAGAAACTCGGAGTCGGACTTAGCAGTACCGTCTCCGGAAGTACGAGCTTTTATGACAGCCTGTTCAGCTTCAAGAAACTGGTCGATACTTTCCAGTGGGGCGCCCAGCATAGCATCCCCATCAGCCTGGCCCTGCCGATACAGGGGCCTTTGCAGATATCTCCCGGCGTGAGCCTGCAAAACAGGATGTATTCCCGGAGGATGTTCCGCCGATGGGACAGTGCTGCCAATAAGGTGGATACCGTAAGCCTTCAGAAAGGTTTTTTCACCGCCGAGGATGTATCTTTCAGCCTGAGCCTGAGCACGGCCATTTTCGGTACCTTCCAAAGTTCCAATAAGAACAGCAAGCTCATGGGGATCCGGCATGTGATCCGCCCGACCTTCAGCATCAGTTATAAGCCGGACCTGGCCGCCAAAGATTATTATAATCTCCAGATCGATAGTCTCGGCCGAAGTCAGCGCGTCTCTTATTTTGACGGGACCACGTATGGAGCTTTCGGGGAAGGGCGCTTTGGCGGGATCTCCTTCGGGCTCGACAATCATGTAGAGATCAAGACCCGGTCTAAAAAAGATACTTCGGATGCGGGGATCAAAAAGATCACGATCATCGATGGGTTTGGCTTCAATGGCAGTTATAACTACCTGGCGGATTCCTTTAAACTATCTCCCATCAGTTTCTATTTCCGTAGCACCCTGTTCCAGAATGTCAATATCACGGGAGGGGCTACCCTCGATCCTTACCAGGTGGATACCATGGGATTCCACAAGGATAAATATGCCTGGTCGGGCAAAGGCTTCTCGCTCGGCAGGATCACCAGCGGTAACCTGGCTATCTCCACGAGTTTTAAGAGCAAGGCGAAGGATGAGAAAAAAGCCGCGGAAGAAGCGAAGTATCAAAAGGACAACAACCTGATCCCCATGACCCTGGAGGAGCAGCAGGCGCAGATGAACTATATACGGACCAACCCGGCTGAATTCGCCGATTTTAATATTCCCTGGTCGATCAACCTGGCTTTTGCGCTCAACTTCACCAATTCCGAGAAGCCTGATTACAGCGGGTTTCAAACGCTGATCACGTCGAGTATCAACTGGAACGGGGATTTTAATTTAACGGAGAAATGGAAGATGGGTATGAGCGGGTACTATGATGTAAAATACAAGCAGATCCAGACCCTGACGCTTTCGATCTCGCGTGAGATGCATTGCTGGCAGATGTCCATCAATGTGACGCCGGTGGGGCTCAACCATTATTTTAATGTGACCTTGAGCCCTAAGTCGGGGATCCTGAGGGATCTCAGGGTGAATAGATCGAGGTATTTTTATAATCAGTAATTTTTTAGCGGCACTTCCCTTGTCCGTGGTTCTGCGGAACATGTTTCTTTTGCGGTACTATGTGCTGTTTCTTTTTTTGCGGATACTATGTCCTCAACGCCACTGTTTTTTCTCATGAACAAATATAAGGCCGGGCTTTTTTTCCTTCTTCAGCCAAGACTTTTTCGACTGTGGGATCTGCTCGAAAAAAATGCGGCTTATGAGTCATAGTACCGCCATGGCCCCTGTAATGCCGGTTCTAAAATGTTGGAACTCTGGTGAAACTCATGCCGTTCCTTCATTAGCGGCATAATAATCCCACATGATGCGGAAGACGCGTTGTTTCAGATTTTCGGGGGATTCTCCCGGCAAGGCGGCAACGGGGTCGAGGAAATGGAGGGACAGCCGGTGGGGGAGGAAAAAGAATGTTTGATCCGGGGGCATGATCTTCTTACTATGAAAGATAAGGGCGGGGATGATCTCTTTGCCGGTGGCAAGGGCCAGGCGGAAAGCGCCGTCATGGAAGGATTTCAGGGGCTCGGCCGTCTTGTTCCGGGTGCCTTCGGGATAAAGGCACATATGGAGCCCCATGTCCAGCGTCTCCTTCATTTTGGTAAAGCTCTCGCGGCGGCTCGCCTCGCTCTTCCTGTCTACGATGATACTCCCTGTTCGATATAATAGTCCGAAGAGCGGCACTTTTGCGAATTCAATTTTTGCGATCGTCTTATTGCCGCCGGGTATGCTGGGGGTGGAGACGGGCACGTCGATCAGGGCATTGTGATTGCTGACGACGATATAAGCCGCTCCTTTTTTGAATTTTTCTTTTCCCTTTATCCGCAGGGGACAGCCGGCCAGCGGCAGAAAAACGCCCATCCATACCCGGGACATCGCAACGAAATTCCTGACCCTTTTCGGGTCTTTCCGGGAATAGGAAAAAAGTAGGAAGGGAATGAAAAAAATAAGCATGGTGACCACAAATAAAAGGATCACCCATACGGCAAAGATGCGGCCCGCGAGAACGTTCCATGGTCCCCGGGAAGGAGGGGTGCGTAACGGTACGTTAGAAGCCGATGGGGTGGGTGATGAAGAGGTAGGTGGCTGTGTCATGCGTTAGCGGGTAATTTCCAGTCTATCGGATCGATCCCGTTCTTTCCGAGGTATTCATTTGTTTTTGAAAAATGGCGGCAGCCGAAAAACCCCTTATCCGCCGAAAAAGGAGAGGGGTGGGCCGCCCTTAGTACCAGGTGTCGGGTCTCATCGATCAGGGCTTGTTTCTCCTGCGCAAATTTGCCCCACAAAAGGAAGACCGTATTTTTTTTCTGTGCAGAGATCTTTTCTATGACGGCGTGCGTGAATTCGGCCCACCCGATCTTTGCATGGCTCATCGGCTCGTTGGCCCGCACGGTGAGCGAGGCATTCAGCAGGAGTACGCCCTGTTCCGCCCAATGGGTCAGGTTGCCATGATCCGGGATGGGCAGGCCGATATCCGTATGCAGCTCCTTAAAGATATTGACGAGAGAGGGTGGGGGGGCGATGCCCTTTGGAACGGAGAAGCTTAATCCGTGGGCCTGGCCAGGGTTATGATAGGGGTCCTGGCCCAGGATAACGACTTTTGTATGATCAAAAGGGGTCGTATTAAAGGCATTAAAGATCAGACCACCCGGGGGGTAGATCGTCTTTCCGGCCATTTTTTCCGTTTTCAAAAAAGTGGTGATCTGGAGGAAATAAGGCTTTTTGAATTCCTGTTTGAGGACTTCCTTCCAGCTCTCTTCGATTTTTACATCCATGCCCTTGATTTAGATGAAGCAAGAATTTTGCAACAATATTAGGAATCCTTTTTTGATTTCCAGCTTGCTATTAACAACCGCATAAGGAGGGTCACCCCGGTAATGTTTCCGAATTAGTGAAATTAAGGGGGATATTTCATTATTTGTCAAATAAGCTTCAGGCCTCCTGGTGGGCAGCGATCTTATGATATTCATCGATCAGCCGGCGTTGCAATTCCGGGGGAACGGGGGAGTACTCCTGGAATACCATCCTGAATTTGGCCCTTCCCTGGGTGAGTGAGCGGAGGGAGGAAGAATAGCCATACATTTCCGCAAGCGGGGTCCTTGTCCTGATCCGGGTAAAATGCCCTTCCGTATCCATGCCTTCGATGATACTGCGACGGCTCTGCAGATCGCTGATGATCCCGCCTGTCTGATCGTCGGGGCAAAGGACAGTGATGGTATAAATGGGTTCCAGGATCTGCGGGTCGGCCTGCTGGAAGGCCTGTTTGAAGGCCATCAGTCCCGCTATTTTAAAAGAGATATCGTTGGAGTCCACGGGATGCATTTTTCCATCGTAGACGATCACCCGCACATCCCGCACATAAGAGCCGGTCAGCGGTCCCTCGTGCATTTTCTCCATGATGCCTTTGAGGATCGAAGGCAGGAATCGATTGTCGATCACACCGCCTACGATGCAGTTCAGGAACACCAGCTTGCCGCCCCAGTCCAACTGGTATTCATCACGGCCGCGTACGGAAAGGCCCTTGGGGTCGGGCATGCCTTCATACCAGGGTTCCACCTGCATGTACACCTCGCCGAACTGGCCGGCCCCGCCCGATTGTTTTTTATGGCGATAGCTGGATTGTACCGGTTTGCGGATCGTCTCCCGGTAAGGGATACGTGGTGCGGTGAATTGTACATGAAGATTCTTCGAGATATGCTCCAGCTTCCACTTGATCACGGACAAATGCAGCTCTCCCTGGCAACGGATGATCGTCTGTCTTAATTCCTGGGATACCTCGACGATGACCGTAGGGTCTTCTTCCTGCACCTGGTGGAGGGCCAGGGAAAGTTTCTCCTCATCCCCTTTCTGTACCGGCCCGATAGCGACGCTCATCAGCGGCGGCGGGAACTCGATGGGTGGCAGCTCGTAACGCTGACCGCGGGCATGGAGGGTGTTATTGATATGGGTATGCTTCAGCTTGATGGTGGCCCCGATGTCCCCGGCGAAGAGTTCGTTGACGGCCGTTCGTTTGCCGCCTTCCACGAGGAACAACTGGTTGATCTTTTCCGTTACCCCATTCGATTCGTTCACCAGTTCCATCCCTGTCCTGACCGTCCCGGAATAGATCTTGAAAAAAGACATTTCCCCGATATGGGCTTCGGAAACGGTCTTAAAGACGAAGATGCAAGCCGGTGCCTTCGCATCACAGGGCAAGGATTCCCCCGACAGGGTCTGCTGGGGCGGCATTTCGGCAGGGGAGGGACAAATATTATCTATAAAGCCCATGATGCGGCCGCTGCCCATATTTCGTCTGGCGGAGAGACAGAACAAAGGAAAAAGATCGTGCTGGATCATCGCCGCCTTGAGGCCGATCCTCATTTCATCCTCATCGAGTTCTCCTTTTTCAAAATATCGTTCCATCAAGGTCTCATCATTCCCGGCGATGGCTTCGATCAGTTCTTTATGGAGCCGTTCGGCTTTTTCTTTTTCCGTGTCCGGGATCGGCAGCTTTTCGGGCTTGCCCCCCTCGTCCGGGTAGCGGTATTGGGTCATCCGCAGGACATCGATGATGGCGTTAAAACCCAGCCCGGGGTTGAGCGGGTATTGCACGACGAGGACATTCGATCCGAAATGTGCGCGGGCTTCCGCGACGGTCTTATCGAAATCTGCCTTGTCCTGGTCCAGTTTGTTCACGGCCAGGAGCATAGGGGTTTTAAATCGTTCGGTATAATCCCAGATGATATCCGCTCCTACCTCCACGCCAAAACTGGCATTTAGTAAGAGAACGCCCGTGTCGGCTACGCGCAGGGCGGAGAGCATTTCTCCCGCAAAGTCGTCATAGCCCGGGGTATCCAGGATATTGATCTTATAGCCTCGCCACTCGGTGTGCAGGAGCTTGGAGAAAATGGAATTACCCCGCTGCTGTTCCAGTTCATAAAAATCACTGACGGTGTTGCATTCTTCGATAGCGCCGCGGCGGGTGAGCAGTCCTGCTTCGTATAGCATACATTCTGCGAGAGTGGTCTTGCCGGATCCGGCATGGCCTAGCAGGACTATATTCTTGACGTGAGAGGTGTCGAAGCTAGTCATGACAAGCGAATTTCCATTAAGTTAAGAAAATCCGGGCGGATGGGAAAATGAATTTTTGCCGGGTAGCCTCCCGATCCGAATGAAGACCCGGTCCGGGTCATTTTGCATTTTTTATGAGGTCGCTGAGCTTTTCCTCCTTATGGATCCGTAACCTTTTCCCGGAGACCGAGATCACCTTTGCCTTCAGGAGGACCTTCAGAAATTTAAATACCGTTTCATAAGTAGTTCCCGCATAGGAAGCGATGTCCTGCCGGGTAAGGGAACCTTTTATAAAATGGTCTTTATCCGCACCGAAAAAAGCCCCGATCTCCAGCAAGGCTTTGGCAATCCGGCCCTTTACTTCCATATGGGCCAGGTCCCGCATCCGCCGCTCTGCTTTTTGTAATTCCATCGCATATAATTGCATAAGGGTATAGGTGAGAGAGGGGTTGGTCCTCATGCTTGCTTCCAGGAACTCATTGCTGATATGACAAGCTACCGTATCCTCCAGCGCCGTGACAGAGACGGGATAAACTTCTTCGGCCACCAGGCCCCGAAGACCCACGATATCTCCTTTTTTGGCAAAGCGCAGGATCAATTCTTTTTCATCCGTCCATTGGGTGTGGATCTTGACAGTACCGGAATAGATAAAGAAGATCCCTTTTATCTTTTCTCCTTCGACAAAGAGTTTCTTTCCTTTTTTGAAAGAAAGGGTCGTCTTTTTCAGGGCAATGACCTCTTTCCATTCGGGGAGACAATGGCGGCATAAAAAACAATCGTCCAGGTTACAGTTCAATGCGTGCATAGTGTAATATTAAGGAATTCAGGGGTATCTTTATAGTATTACCATGGCAATACTTTTAGATTAAAAAACATTAAAATTGATATAAAAACATTGTTTATGCAATATATTTGCAAGGGAAAGCGGCCTGTCTGCTAAAAGATCCCCTGGTAAATCATGGTTAAAAAGGACGATTCCATCCCTTTATCCGCCTCTTTGAAAAGTCTCTACACGAAGTCCCGGGCTTTGCGGAAGTCTCCCGTGGACAAGCGCGTTCTCTATCTTAGTATCCAGGCGATCCTGAATGCCGTATTTATCGGGCTGATCGCAAAAGGTCTGGTCTATTTTATCGATGGGGTAACGAATCTTTCCTTTTACGGAAGGTTTTCTTTTGCCCCGGCCTTCCCGGCAGGCAATCACCTGGGACCCGCCGTAGTCTTTGTTCCCATTGCCGGGGCCCTGCTCGTAGGGTTGATGGCCCGTTATGGGTCGAAAGCCATTACCGGGCATGGCATTCCCGAGGCCATGGAAAAGATCATCCTGGAAGACAGCCGGATCCCGCCTGCACTTACTTTTTTAAAACCTTTGTCGGCCGCCATTTCCATCGGGACGGGTGGGCCCTTTGGTGCGGAGGGGCCGATCATTGCTACGGGCGGAGCCTTTGGTTCCCTGACGGGGCAATGGATCCATATCTCTTCCGGCGAGCGGAAGATCATACTGGCTGCCGGCGCCTGTGCGGGAATGTCAGCGATCTTCGGTAGTCCGCTGGCTGCCGTGCTGCTGGCCGTGGAATTACTTTTATTCGAATTTTCACCGCGGAGTATCATACCGGTGGGGCTCGCCTGCATCACCGGAGCCGGGATGCATATCCTGTTATTCGGCAGCCACCCTGTCTTTGCCATGCCTCCCATTCCACCGCTTACGAATAGCGCCCTGATCACTTATGTGTTGATGGGTGCGGTGATCGGCGTCCTTGCAAGTCTTGTTTCCAAATCGGTGTACTGGATCGAAGACCTGTTTGAGAAATTACCGGTCCATTGGATGTGGTGGCCGGCGATCGGCGCATTGGCGATCGGCATCACCGGCTATTTCGCTCCTCATACGATGGGGGTGGGATATGATAATATCCAATGGCTGTTAAAAGGATCCTGGTCGCTGGGAATGCTGTTCTCGCTATGCATTTTAAAATATATCTCCTGGTCGATCTCTTTGGGCAGCGGTACTTCCGGGGGAACGCTGGCGCCCCTGTTCACGATCGGCGGAGCCCTGGGCGCCCTTATGGGATTGCAACTGGGAAGCAGCTTCCCGGGTCTTGGCATCGATCCGGCGACGGCCGCGCTGGTAGGGATGGCGGCCATGTTTGCAGGAGCGTCGCGCGCCCTGCTGACCTCGGTAGTGTTTGCGCTGGAAACGACGGGCCAGGTAAATGGCCTGCTTCCCGTGCTGGGGGCTTGTCTCGCGGCCTATTTTATTTCCTTCTTCCTGATGAAGGGTACGATCATGACGGAGAAGATCAAACGCCGGGGGGTGAAGACCCCTGATCTTTATGAGCCGGATATCCTGAGAAGCGTCCCCGTCAGCCAGTTGTTGCTGCCGGTAAAGCTCGATCCCGGCGGCAAACCTTATTGCCATGCTTCGGATGATGCGGGCTTTGCTGCGGAGATCATGGGGAAGCATAATACGGATACGGTCGTGGTGGTAGATGATAAAAATGAACGGAAAGTGATCGGGATCATAACGGCGCGGGTCTTGTTGTCCTTTTATAGCAGCCGCCGTCAAAAAGAACATGCGTATGATTCGCCGGGGAGGACCCGAAGGATGTTGGTACAGGGCAGGAAATTGCGGAAACTATTTTTTTAACCGATATAACCTACTATTATGGATTACGAACCACAAAGATCGCCCTTCTCCAGGGCCATGATGACCGGCCTTTTCCTCGGGATCATCGATACCATTCTCTGCCTGGTCTTTAATTTGATCTACCGGAATAGCACAGGATATACACCCTCCATCCTGATCAATGTATCCTCTATCATCTTTATGATCAATATACTTTTGGTCGTATTGGGCATCCTTTATTTCGTCTTCCTGAAAATATTCGGCAAAAAGGATGTCGTTTTCATTCTCTTTTTCCTGTTGCTGACCCTCTTCTGCCTTTGGAAGACGGCCGGCATCCATCGCTTCGAAGATCTGGGTGTGAATGCGGGGTTTCGCGGGCTGCTGACGGGGATTATCCTGATCGTAGGAGTTAGTGTGCTGACATTGCCGATCTTATTCAGGAGCCGGAAATTCGGGGACCTGTTTTTGTGAGGACTGCTTTCCCGTATTGCGTATCTTTATAAAAAAAACGGCTATGAAAGCATTTCTGGGTATGGGGCTTTTAGGACAGAATTTTGTGAGGGCCATGATTCAAAAAGGGGCCCGGGTACAGGTATGGAACCGGACAGCATCGAAAGCGACGGAAATGGAGCAATACGGGGCGAAGGCGTTCGCCGATGCTGCAGATGCGGTGAAAGGCGCTGAGGTAATCCATATTGCGGTGAAAGATGATGCGGCTGTGAACGAAGTATTGGAAAAGGCAAGCCCGGGCTTTACTCCGGGCGCTATCATTATAGATCATACCACTACGTCTGCACCGGGTGCGGTAGACAGGACCCGGGAATGGAAGGAGCGGGGATTTACCTATCAGCACGCCCCGGTATTTATGGGTCCTGCCAATGCCCTGGACAGCACCGGCTACATGCTGGTGTCCGGGGATCAGACCCTTATCGGCCAACTGGAGCCCGAACTTTCTAAAATGACAGGCAAACTGATCAATTTTGGCGAAGAGCCGGGTAAGGCCGCGGGCATGAAACTGATCGGCAATCTCTTCCTCGTATCTTTTACTTCGGGTATTGCGGATACGCTGTCCCTCGCGAAGGCTTTGAATATCCCCGTCAGCGATCTTTCCAACTTATTTGACTCCTGGAATCCGGGAGCAGGACTGCCTGCAAGACTGAAAAGAGTTGCCAACGGCAGCTACGACCAACCATCCTGGGAACTGAATATGGCGAGAAAAGACGTGGGATTGATGATGGAAGCCGCTAAGAATGGAGGGACCTCCCTGGCAGTCATACCTGCTATTGCCAACGAGATGGACCGCTGGATAAAAAAGGGCTATGGCAGCAGCGACTGGTCCGTGATCGGAAAAGATGCCGTCTCCTGATCCTTCTTTGGTGAATTTATTCTTCGTATTTATACGAGCACACTCCTATTTGTTAAAAGCGGCATCGCAAGTCGATGCCAAAACCGGCCACCGACTGTATCATAACCGGACGGCCCGATTTTTCCCTCCAAAAGAACAAGACTGATAATCAATACTTATCGTGTTGGCATGCCATTCGTTTATTCAGTTCGCAGAGAATAGTTTCAAGATTCAATTGTTAAAGGATCAAAAAATAATCTCTCCGGCATGCAACATATTTATAATCCGAGCATCTTATAGATAGCATTCCGGGATTAAATAGATAAGATGCTAATAAAAAAATAACGAACATAAAAAAGTAAATCATGACACATTTAGTAAAATCCGTCGCAGTACTTTTTACAGCCATCGCTGTATCTGCCACCGCGCCTGCCTTCGCAGGCCCCAAAAGCTCTTTGCCTTATCTTTCTCATCTTAAAGTGATGAGTGCGCCTCCTTCTTTCAAGGTCCATTTAACACAGGCCGGCATGGAAGAGATCCTGAAACTGCAGATCGAAAATGCAGGAAGGAAAAGGCTGACTGTGAAATTAACGGACCCCGATGGTAATACACAGGATGTGTTCAACGTATCGAAAGATATGTATAGGACTAACAAGCCCTATAATTTTTCATCGGCAGACGAAGGCATATATACCCTGGAAGTTACGGATGGAGTAGAAAAGGTAAGGAAGCAGATCAGGCTCCGTAGGACTACGGTGTTGACGGTCGGGAATGTGACCATAGAATAGATCGCCCCTTGCGAATAAAAGTTTCTTGTGATTGAATAGGTTTAACAGGATCCGTCCCTGAATTAATAAAGCCGGCATGATCAATAGTTCATGCCGGCTTTTTGTTAACGGTTAGTTTCTTATATACCCGGGCTTCTTATTACATCGGTACATCGTAAAATTTCGCCAGTTGGTTGTAATCGGCCCAGACCGTCTTGGGCGCTACTTTCGCAGGGGTCGTGCCGGGGATGAATACATACCGGTATTGCAAGACCTTCGCTGCTCCGCTACCTTTGGTGCCGGCATCGAAACTTGCATACAGGAAGATATCTCCTACAAGATACTCGGCGGTGATACTGATAAGCGTACTATATTGGACCGCGTCGACATAGGACAGCGATACCACATCGGGATTCGCCAGTGTACCCAGGTTACAATATACTTTTATATCTCCGCTGGTGATAATGGCGGCGGTAAGTTTGGGGACGGCGATGTTGGCATAATAACCGAGGGTATCGATCTCGGCCAGATTGGCCGGGTTTCCATGTATGGTATCGACTTTAAAAGGCACATCCAGCCAGGTGGAATACGTGACGTGGGCGGTGGTGGAATCGCCTTTTGGACCCGTGGGGCCTGCCGGACCTGCGGCTCCCGCTGCACCTGCCGCTCCTGCCGGACCAGGATCGCCTTTTTTACAGGCAACGAAAAAAAGAAGGGTGGACAAGGTGATGGTAAGACTTAAGTAGAAGTTTTTTTTCATGATCAATTTGTTTTGAGGTTCGTTTTTAGTATTAGAACAGGTCTCCTGCATCTCCCGGACGTTCTTAGCGGTGATGGCAGGATAGAATGCCCGGATGATTCAAAAAAGGATGGATTTTAAAGGAAGGGCTGGTTCGTAAATGAATTTAAGGATTATTTTCCATTCAGGACGCTTCTTTCCGGGTCTTAGTTTATTAATTGTTGGCCTGTTTGTACCTGCTGCTCAGTTATTTGGGACCGGATCCGTTGCGGGAGCAACTTTTAAGGGGGAGGACAAAGCGGACAATACGAAGAAGATCCCCACGAAGGTAAAAGATTCACAAACTCCCAGCCGGTCGCTGACATTCTCCGGATCAGCCAGGAACCTTGGGATATGCAATAGGAGAAACCACCCCGCTATCATGATCCCCGAGAGCATGGCGGCCCATTTTCTCGTAAAAGGAAGCAAGATCCCCACCCCGCCCGCAAAAAGACAGATGGCGGCAAAATAGGTGAAGAAGCTATGAAAGGGGATAAAAGCGGGGATCAAGTCATTAACGAACCCGGAGAATTTGAAATGGGCATACCCGCAGACTATAAAAAAGGAGGACAGCGTCACCAGGCCGAACCCTGTTAAAAAGGTCGCCGTCTTTTTCTGCGCGGGGTTTAAAAAAGAAGCAGCTACGATGAATGCCCCGCCGGCCAGGGCAAGCGCCTTATAGGCATTGGCCCAGTCGTTCATGAATTGCGGTATCCGTCTTGAAAAAGATAACAATAAGATCATGAGCCCGATGGTGAATGCGGCCGCGGCCGCCTTCTTATTAAGGGATATCGCGAAGCCGCAAAGGATGACGATCGCTCCCGAAATATATGCGAAGGCCGGGTTTATGGAAAAAGAAGGACTCCATGCGGGCGGCCTGCCGATAATAAAGTCTTTATCGACAAAACAGAGTATTCCCAATGCGGACATGCCGATGGCGAAGATGTTGTGGCCGATTTTTAGCAGCTTGTTCATGCCTTTCTTTTGTATAATAATAGGAAAAGGTTCGTTATGCCCGGGTTCATTTCAATGCATGTACGTAAACCTTCAATGGATGGTAGTTTTCTAATCGTTCATAGCGATCAGAAAGATAAACTGAAAACAAGCTATCTGTAAGTTATTCCGTAAGATAATTCGCTAATTTTAGAGGGAACAACCTTTACTGGCATGAAACTTCGCATCTGTCTTCCGCTGATCTCCATTCTATTCCTTTTTGTAAGTTTTGGGAGCAAGGATCCCGCAGTTATGGTTAGGCAACCGGCGCCGGAAATAAGTATGATCGTAGATGCCGGGATCGGAGCACCGGCATTGCATGGCTTGCAAAAATTGACCGAAGTATTGACTTCCCGGAAGATCTCTTTTGAAAAGGT
>Ga0307516_10001531_pt1 | contig 31804 bp, 27 predicted proteins | sample 19_EM_MG_FD_203310 | JGI IMG/M metagenome (GOLD analysis project Ga0307516, IMG submission 203310) | Populus trichocarpa ectomycorrhiza microbial communities from riparian zone in the Pacific Northwest, United States - 19_EM | ecosystem: Host-associated > Plants > Roots > Unclassified | place...
GGGTGAAAAAAAAAAAAAAAAAAAAAAAAAAACCAAACACAAAAACCAACCCCACCACCCCCCACAAACAAAAAAAAACACCCCCCCCCCCCCCCCCCCCACCCCACTCGACTACCGGATCAGAAACATCCACGGCACGAATATCGCCATGGCGATGGTCTTCCACAGCTTCCGCTTGGCGTCCTGGTCGTAGCCCTCTTCGCGCACCTGGGCGCGGCCGACGACCTCGAGGAAGACCATGTCCATTGTGCCGCGGTCGACGGACCAGAACTTGCATCCGTGCTGCGGGCCCTGCGTCTCGAGCTTGCGGAACACGGCGGCGACGCCGCCGTCCTCGCTGGCGGGGATCGAGAAGCGCACCTGTCCGCCGAAGCTGCGCGGCTCCAGCTCTGCGCCGGTGAACGACGCCGCGATCCAGCTGTTGACCGTCGCCATCTCCGCCTCGGCCGAGTGCGGCGCGCTGGCGAGCACGATGTGGACGAGGTATTTGTCACCGTAGCGACGGCGGAGCTGCTCGGTGGTGCCCAGTGCGAGCATGCGCTTCGCGAGGATCCCCGCGCGCCCGGCGAGCGCGCTGCATTCCTCCATGCTGTGCGTGGTGAGCACGAGGGAGCGGCCGGGGACGACGGACTCGAGGGTGCGCCACATCACTCTGTCGCTCGCGTCAGTCACGTGAGATCAATCGCACATACTAGGACAGGGGGGGGGGCACCTCTTCGCGGCGGCATCCATGCCGGACGAGGGCTCGTCGAGCAGGAGCACGGCCGGATTGCCCATGAGGGCGATGGCGAGACTCAGCTTCCGCTTGTTCCCGCCGCTGAGCTTCTCTGCGACTCTGTAGCGAAACTCGTCCAGTCCAACGGCGCGGATGACCTCGTCGACGTTGTAATCGACGTTCTCGACGCCGCGGATGCGGGCGTAGAACACGAGGTGCTCCATGACCGTCATGCGGTCCATGGCGTCGAACTGCGGGCAGACGCCGAGGTGGGCGCGGGCCGCCGCACGGTTCTTGGCCACCGGCACGTTCTGAACGAATATCTCGCCGGCGGTCGGGCGCAGCTCGCCACGGATCATGTTGATGGTCGTCGTCTTTCCCGCTCCGTTGGGGCCCAGCAGCGCGAAGACTTCGCCGCGCGGCACGCCGAAGGTGATGTCGTCGACGGCCTGGAGCTTTTTGAACTTCTTGGAGAGATGCACCACCCGCAGTCCGTCGTTGGAAGAGTCCACCCGCCGGAGCTCGTCGGATATATCCTTCTCCGAAAACGTGTTGTCCTCGGCGTCCCGGGGCGCGGGCGGCTTGCTGCCGCGGTGGAGGAAGCCAAAGTTCATGCGGAGCTTTCCGGAATCGTGCAGCACCAGGAGGGAGAACAGGACGACGATCTGGAGGCACAGGAACAGGATCGAGCTTCCGTACAGCCGCATAGTCCCGGGGTAGGATATCAGCGATTCGCCCTCGCAGCTGATCGAGAAACTGTTCAAGGACACAAAGAAGGCGTGCGTCAGACACACGATTGGCGATAGCGCGCAGAAGACGTAGTTGGTCGTGTCGAGCGCGCTGTCCAGGTCGGCCGCGTCAACGAAGGTGTAGATGCTCATGTAGGTGATCAGATACAACAAGAAGAAGGACGCCTGTCCACCGGCGGCGAAGGCGAACGCCGACAGCTGACTCTTGGTGACGAGCGAGATGCAATAGACCAGCACCGTCGCCGCGATGCCGTAGAGCAGCACGACGACAAAGAGGTATCCGAGGGCGTACCATCCGGACGTGGCGGCAGCGAATATTCCCGTGCAGATCACCGAGATCAAGAGCACCGCTGCAAAGTCGAAGAGAGCATAGGCGAGCCACAGCGGCAGCGCGCGGACACCGTTGGAGAAATGCAACGCCCTGACCTTCCGGATGCGCTCGATCGTCGGGTAGAGGGCGAAGAAGGCCGGGAAAGCGGAGAAAGCGAGACCAGCATAGGCGACGAAGATCATGGTGTCTCCCTGTCCTGCCGGCCAGACGTAGTCGAACGGAAGGTAGGTGGCCGAGATGCCGTTGGTCACGTTGAGGAGGACGTTGTCGACGATATTCTGGAACATCATTGCACCGCGCAGGGACGCGCTGTAATCTCCCTGGTAGGCTATGGTAGCGCTGTTGTTCTCGAAGAAGATACCGCCCGGGGTGACGTTCTTGTAGTTGTCGTGAATGTAAGCGTTGAAAGCGGGGAGTGTTTCGGTGAAGTTGAGCGAGTCGGTCAGGTTCGCCGTCGCGTCGAACGTGCCATTGCCCGCCGGCAGCAGAATATCGGCAAGGCCGACCAAGCTGGGCAGAATGCTACTCGGGCCGAGGAGGATATCGTACTCGTCGCTGAACGTGAAGTTCTCGACGTCCGAGCGGAAGACCTGCCTAGCTGAATTGCACGATACGCCGTCGAAGCTCTTGAACGTGATCATGGTGATGCCGGCGGCGATGATGGGGATGGCGATGGCCGCCATCTGGGGGAGGTAGTTGCGCTGCAGGATGGTGATGCGCTTCCGGATAAGGACCCACGTCTGCTGGAACAGTCCGAGATGTCGTCCATTGTGGAGCGAGACGGCCTTCTTCTCCGCCGTGTCCGAGTTGCCGGTCGAAGTGATCTTGTCGACGGTCTCGGTGTCGCCCGGCTCCCCGCGCTCACCCGTGTTCTCGGGTCTGTTGACGATGCTCTCGTCGGCCACGGACAGGAACACATCCTCGATCGTCGGTCCTTGGACGTAGTAATTCGACACTCCTTGCTTCTCGAGGGACTCGATGACCCGGCTCGCCGCTGTCGCGGTGGGGATGTTGTAGATGGTGGCGTCGTAGAACCGTTTGAAGGACACCCCGGCAAGCGCCGGCGCACCGATGGGCGCGTGCACCCTGTATCCGCCTCCGTATTCCATCTTCAGCTGCACCGCGGAGCCTTCGCACTTGAGGTGGCCTTTCGAGAGGATGGCGATGTGGTCGGCCAGAAGATCAGCCTCGTCCAGGAAATGCGACGTCATGATGGTGGTCCGGGTCCCTCGGGCGGCCAGAATGATGTCCCAGATTTTGCGTCTCGAGAGCGGGTCCAGACCGGAGGAGACCTCGTCGATGGCGCAGACCGTGCTTCCACCGGTGAACATGGCCGCGAGCTGCAGCTTCCGCTTCTGGCCTCCGGAGAGCGCCTTGCTCTTGGTGTGTCGCTTCTGCGTGAGGTCGCACTCGTCGATGAGGCGGCGCAGGGTTTCCGCGTCGTCGCCACTGCACTTGATCAGGTTCCAGATCCGCACGTGTTCCTCCACGGTCATGTCGTCCCACAGCACGTTCTTCTGCGGACATATTCCGATCGCTCGGTCGCCGGCGGCGATGTTGATCTCGCCCTCCATGATGCTGCCCAGTCCCGCCACAGCCTCGAGAGTGGTGGTCTTTCCTGAGCCATTGGCGCCGAGGAGAACCAAGATCTGTCCCTCGGCAACGTTGAGGTTGAGCCCGTTGACGGCGACCACGGGTTCCTTGCTCCGGGCGCGGCCGAACAATTTCGTCAACAGACGCGGGGGGTAGCGCTTAGTGAAGCCCCGGATCTCGATCGCGTTGCCGTCGCCGAGCTGGTGGCTGAATCGACGGTGGCCCGCGGAAGCGGTGCCGAACAGGCAGCGCTCGACGTACGCGGCCAGGATCGGATACGCCAGGGCCTGGATGACGGAGAAGACCCAGTACGCGACGATCGGAAGCGTCGACTTGCTGTCCGGGGCGGCTTCGAGCACGTTCGCGCCCACCCGCTTGCCTTCCCAGCGGCCCAAGCTGATCGAGTGGAACACGTAGGTCATGGGCGGGAACAGCAGGCTGAGCACCGCATAGGTGCCGGTCGAGGCATTCTTCGAGACCTGAGCGATAATGCCGAGGATCAGCGAGAAGACGGCCGTCGTGATGCCGCTAAGCTGGGCCTTCTTGAAGAAGGCGCCCAGGAACAGTGCCCACGAGGCCAGGGCCCACCCCGAGGTGAGGAACCAGACGATCATGATGGCGATGGACGAGCTCTTGAAGATACCGGCCCACAGGTTGAGGGCCATGACGACCCAACCGCCAATGTACATGCACGAGAACGACAGGTGATAGGACATGACGCGCGCGTATTGGGATCCGCCCATGGCCTCGATCAAGGTCGACAGTCCCTTCTCGCGCTCCGTCGCCTGGAATCCGGCGAGGTGATAGACAACGCCGACCATGCCGATAAAATACGCAGCCGAGAGATAGTTGATGACGGCGGCGGAGAACCTGAGTACTCGGCGTCAGCAACTCCATGGGGGGAAAGCCGGACTCGCACCGGCAATTACCTGGACCGGATCCGCGCCTGGTACTCGTCCTCGGTGAGCGACGTGTAGATGTACTCCGACACACGGACCGAGTCGACATCGGGCCTTCCTTCCTGCCTCGCGATGGCCCGATCGACGGCGAACTGTAACGGCATCAAGACCCTGCAACCGTCAACCCGCGCCCGCACGCCCTCCCTCGCGAACTAGCCGCAGAAAGACACTCACTTCTGCGCGCTGCTGCCGTGGTCCTTGACATCGACACTGGGGTCACTGAACTCGATGTCGCCTCGGACGGTGTACTGCCACCGGCCGGTATCGCCCGTGTTCGGACTGCCTTCGAAGACGACAGCAGCGAAGCACAGCGACACGCCGCGCAGGCTCTGCTTGCACTCGGTCCGCAGGCGGTCCTCGTCCTCCAGCACGAGCACGGGTCCGCTGGGAATCAGTTCCCGCCGCAAGGAGTCGATCAGGGTGTCGACCTCGCCGCCGAGGCCATTGTTGACGAACACGAACTTTTTGCCGCGCTCGGATGCGAAGGCGTCGGCGAGCTCGCGAACCGGCTCCGGCGAGCCGATGCCGTACCGCGACGGCGGTAGGAACAGGATCCGCGAGTACGAGAGGAAGCCCACGAAGATGACCGGGAGGAGGAACGCGCGGATGATGGTCGTCACGGAATGCCGCCGCGCGTTGATGATCAGGTTCTTGCGCACCAGCGCCCACGTCTGGCGCAGGACCGCTGCGGCACTCATCGCGGTGGGACGTTGTTGTTGTTGTTGATGTTGATGATGATGATGACGATGATGATGGTGATGATGATGCTGGTGTTGTCAGTTGTGGGTAATGCCGGCTGTGGGTTGTTGTTGTTGTTGTTCTTCTTGTTGTTGGTCGTTGCGACAATTCCGTCGTCGCCGTGATCGCACCGGATACGATGTGAAGACGTTGGAGGTTGAAGGTGGACTAGGACGGTATATCGAGCTAGTGGGGATGCCGGCGGATATATAGCGAGCCGGGGTTGCGACCAGCAGGCAGAGTCGGGATGTCCGACAGGGACCCGCAACGGGCGATCGAGCGAGGCGCAGCGAGCGAGCGGCAACGGGACGCGCTCCGGATACGATGCTGTTCGGGTCCACGTATGTTCGTACGAAGTCGGCACACCCGCGCGGGCTGTGATTGGCCCGTCCGGCCGAACGGACCTGGGCGGACGGGCGCGCTCGCGGTCTGCGGTAGCAATGGGCAGGGCTGACATGACCGCACAGGCCCCAGAAGGTGCTGCAGGGAGCGAGCGGAAGGAACGGAGAGGGCTGTGATCTGTGGTCTCCGATTCCGCAAGGCGCACTGCCAGAAGCGCGGGCTTCGGCTGGGGCGCGGCGGGGTATATGTATGTTGTGTGAGTGGCCAGTCCTCGTCCTTGCGAGCGAAGGTTCGAGAAACCACCGGGACGAAGCGGAGCGGATGGTGTGCCACCGACGCCATGACTAATCGGGAGGCCCGGCTGGCTCCGGGATCCCGAACCGGCAGCAGAACTAGTCTACCATCACCACAGCAACGGAGCAAGCACCTTCCATGCAGAGCAACGCGCAGAACAGGTTGCATGCTATATATATATTCTGCAGACCAGGGCGCTGGGGCACCGCCTTGACTGACTACATAGATTTGTCTGTAATAAGTATGTATCAGATACTCTACAGGAGGGATTGTCCATTAGCGTGCACGGCAGAACACTGACGCGTCGGCACTGCTAACTGCGTGTAGTTAGTGCCTGCGCCAATGCTTTTGCCACGCCCATTGACGACCACTAGTTATCGACTCACATCGCGACTTGGTCATGCCACAACAGGTGATGCGCAAAAGAACAAGGAGGAAATACGGAAATCAAGAAAACGTAGTCTCGCAGTTCTGCACGACGCTGCTGGCATTGAGTTGTACAGACGGGTTGAGGTCAGCGCCCTACATTTGTTACCACCACGCGGATGTCGAAAAGAACGGGGCTATTAGATATGGATATGTTGCACGTGACGAAGTCTGCAGAGCCTCCGATTTTGCGAGCACGAGCTAAACCGATTTCGTACAGCTGTAGAGTAACTACATATCTGCAGGCATAAACAGCAAATCGGCTGCGCCCCAGCAAATCCGAATCTATCTATCTAGGCATCACTTGCTGCACGCGAGGCTGCGACGCACAACACCGCGCAAGCGACTCGAACGGATGACCGCAGAATCTGATGTGAGGTGTCTCGACTAGATACATATGTATAGAAGTCTACATACTATATGTACGTACATAAGGAGTCGTCGCTGTCTTGCCTGCCGGGGCTCACGCGTGACGCCAAGACTTCGCTAGCCCCCTGCTCCCAGCACGGTGGCGATTGGCCGATAATTCTCCCCAGCTGATCCCGACGATGATGATGACGTTGACCCTATTGGATCATGGCGATATTAAGGTAGATCCCAATCTAGCTGAGCGAATACGAATCGCGCATTGGGCGAGAGCGAGCTACATAGGGAGCGAACGAACAGCCAGCCCAGCTGCATCCCGCATCCGGTTGAAGGTGTCTATGCGTATGCGCAACGGTGGAGAAATAATTAAAGCGCTTCCGAACCAGGACCGGCTGTCTATCTATCTACTCTACATACGCACACCGCTGTCAGGACGGAAGGAGAAGGAGAGAGAAGGAGTTGCGCAGACGGTCGGGGCAACGTTCGCCCGGTCGACCTTCAGCAAATACGAGGCGTACATTATAGACTGTGTACGCACATCATATGTACGCAATGCAGCCCGCACGTAGCCCAGTTGCTCATCCACCCATATCCGCCCATCCGCCGCACTGTCGTGTTGCTGTTGAGAGGCGAGGCGACTCAGCTGAGACGAAGCGACCGAGCGGTACTGTAAAGCAACGGTTTTTTTTTTGTTTATTCATTATGTACATACCTACTCGCAACAGTAAGCAACGTGGCGCGGCGCAACAGTCAGAATAAGCATAACCCGTCGCGCGGGAGTCGGAGTTCCCCCGACAAACTCTGCATGACGGGGAGGGGAGGCTGTGCAAGTGCGCAGCGCCCGCCAAGCCGATGCGCGCGTGCGCGACACGGGCTGTCACTCGGCGATGGATGCTGTCCGGGCCGATCTGGTTGGTTGGTTTGCTGACCGCCTCGCTTCCGGAGAGTTTCGGTCGTCTCTCTTTGGCGCCAGCTGAAGGGGGGGCCGCTCCGGAGCGTGCAGGAGGAGGAAGGGTTTGCACGCAGCTGAGATCTCACGAATGCTGCGGTATAATGCATTCGACGTCTCGAAGCGCCCGCCGCATGCAGCAGATCGTGCGGCTGCAGTCGGGCAAGGCGTCTCGAACTCTGGCGGGAAGCCTCCGCGTCTCCAGCCCCCCGACTCGCACGCATCCAGCTGGTTTCTCCCCCGGATCCGCAGTCGACGGAGCCCCACCGACACCGCGCGGAAGGCGACACGTATCCAGAGCGCATACGTGGGTGGTGACTCCTGCTCGGCGCCATGTTACTCCGAGTTTCGTACCACCACCAGCACCACCTCCCCCACCGCCGCCCCGCTGGACGACAGCAGCGATCGGACGAGGACTCGCGAATGCCCTTGCAGCGGAGGAGCCAGACGCCCGCGGAGCGGACACGCACGCCCTGCCGCTTCTCAGGTCTCGCTCACTCCGAGCGGGAAATTCCGGAGAAAAAGTGGGCCGAGGCGATCAGCGGTGGGCTGGAGGCTGGACCTCCAGAAAGAAGTACAAGGTCCCGAGCAGGATGCTCCATGAGGCTCGCATCAAGGTTCTGCGAGCTGAATGCACTGGGCCAAGCGTCAGCCCACTGCTCAGTGCTGGTGCTGCCGGTACCGGACGCAGTCACGGGATTATCTCTTCAAGGCGTGCCCCAAGTGGAAGACCCAGCAGAAGATCCTGTCGGCAGAGGGTTGGGGGAGATGTGGGAGGGGGAAGAGCCGGTGCAAGTCCGCGGCCTCCTTTCCGACGGGAGATGCAGCCAGGCGGTGCTAGACTTCCTCTCCACCACCGATGTGGGAAGGCTGGCCCCGACGGGGGAAGACGCAGGGAGCGAGGTGTCTGAGAGGGAGATCCGCGAGCGCAGGGAGGGGAAAGAGGAGAGGAGGACGGAGGCGGAGGAGCTGGGCGCCGCCGGGAAATGCCGCCGTTTCTACCCACGCCCTCCTTCCTGGCATCCGCAGACGAGGACTATGGGGGTGTTGGCTTTCTTTTTTCGGACTCTTTTCCTCTGTGATTCCTTTAGTACGCATCGTATGCACCATCCTGGGGCGGAGGGCAAAGGAGAGCTCGAGCCTGCAACCTGCCGCCCCCCCGCGCGGACTGCGGACTGCGGACGGGAAACATGGATGGAAAGGTGCGCCGCCGTAGTCTAGATAGGCTGTATGCGAGTATGAATAAACAAGAAAAAAATGGAAGAAAGAAAAAACACGCTGGACGACAGCAAGAGTACGCGCGGGTTTTGATTTTAATTTTTTAAATTTATTGAAAAATAAAAATAAAAATAAAAAGAGATAAAGACGGGGAAAGCGCGCGGCGAGGAGGAACACGGATCGCCAGTGATCGCGTGGTACACGGGAGGGACCGCCAGATGCGCCGCTGGCTCGGAGAGTATGCCACGGACGGAGGGGTCGGGCAGGCATGCGGTCGGCGGTTGCACACCGGGGTCGCGCTCCGCGAGCGTGTCCCTTCACGTCCAGCACCACAGCCCATCACTCGCCCCAGCCGGAACGGCGGGGAAAAAAAACCCCCGGATAACGCGGGTTCGACGGGACGTGACGCTCGGGCGATTCTCGGGGCTGAGTCGCTGAGAGGCGGTGAAACATTTTTTGTTCCGTTTCCAGCGGATCCCGTCCAGATATCCGCTACAAACGGGGTTGGCAACCCGCATTCCTCGATTGGAAGTGTTAGGGGAGCGGCTGCAACTGGCCGAGATGGGAGCTGCCGGCCCCGATCGGCGCGGACGGACGGCGGCAAGTCTTGGCAGTGACGTCGCCGCACAAGTTTGCGTTGTCCGGCCACAACCACTCCCACCGCACTGCTCCCCCTCACTCCGCTCCACCTCACCCCACTCCACCACTAGAGCGCTTGGAGGATGTTCGAAACACCCCCCCGCCCCACGCGCTCGATTTGCGGTCTGCCCGAGGACACGGTCAGAAATCTCAATTCGGGACAGGCCCTGGTGGACCCCGTGGCGCTCGTCAAGGAGCTCGTCGAGAACTCGCTGGACGCCAACGCGACGCAGGTCGGGATCGAAGTCTCCGCGAACCTGCTGGACTCGGTCTTGGTCAGAGACAACGGCAGCGGGATCGCGCCCCAGGACCGGCTGCTGGTGTGTCTTCCGCACCACACGAGCAAGATCACGAGCAACGACGAGATCTGGACGGTGTTGACGTTCGGATTCCGCGGCAACGCGCTGTCGAGCGCTGCCGCGCTCTCGAAAGAGTTGTTGTTCCTCACTAGAGCGGAGGGCGAGCCCATCGCGGAGGTCTACACGGTCGGCAGGGACGGGCCCGTTGCGAGGGGGTCCGCCTGCGCTCCGATCGGGACGACGGTGAGAGCCGCCGGGTTCCTGCATGGGCTGCCGGTGCGGAGGCAGAACATGGCGCGCAAGACTCGGGCACTGCAGAAGCAGCTGAAGGAGCTCGTGGTGCGCTACTTCCTTGCGCGGCCTCACTGTCGGTTCTCGCTCAAGATCACCTCAAAGTCCAGCGCGGTCGAGCGCATCATCTACGTCCCTGCCAAGTCGGTACCGGAGGCAGTGCGACAGGCCAAGGGAAAGGATCTGGCGGCGGCGTGCAAATGGGTTGTCGAGGGCGGCGACGGGATCGTTGTGGAGGCTTTTGTGGCGAAACCAGGTTGCAACGTTGCCGCGCTCGAGAACGCCGGCCAGTACATCTACGTCGACGCGCGCCCCGTCTCGACCACCCACGGTGCGATGGCGAACATTCCAAAACTCTACCGGTCCCACATAAAGGCAAGCTTGCCCGCAGGGGAGGCGCCCGGAAGTCCGTTCATCTACCTCAACGTCCTGTGTCCGAGAGGGTCGTACGACCCGAACGTCGAGCCCGCAAAAGACGACGTCCTCTTCGATGCGGATACTCGCCAGAGAGTTCGAGCTGTGATCGAGGCGCTGTTCGTAGGCATGTACGGAGCGCCTCCATCGACAAAGGAATCGGCGGGCGCAGTGACGGGCCCGCTCAACAGCGGCTTTGGACCCTCCCTCGTGCGCAAGGACAGACCGAAAGTTGTCAATCCCTTACTTCTAGCTCTACCGCAACGGGAGCGAGATATATCAAGGAGCCCTCCATCGCCGTCACCAGCCTTGGACGACGACGAACCGGGTGAAGGTAAGGCACACACTCAATCTTCCATTTGCGGCTTGTCTGATGGCGTGTGAAGGAAACAGACGAGCGGTCGGCTTTTTGCCCTCTTCTTGGCTCCCCCTCAATCCCATCCACTCCCCACCCCACGGCACCGGACCCCACCAACACCAGCCCATATCGCTTCCCTCCAGGAGCGACGAAGAGGACGACCCAGATTCTCCAGCTCTGGGCATTCCGCGCACGCCTCCCCCGAAAGACGAGGAGTGGGATGGCCCATACCGCCCAGGTAAGAATCGCTCAGTTTCGCGGTTGGAGCACGACTAACACGCATGCAGAAAACGGGAGGTCACCTCGGGCCACCTCGGGACTGCAACCCTCGCCTATCGGCTTTGGAAGTTCCCCCCTCCAGTCCCCCAGAAAGCCGGTACGTCGCCGGGTGGAAGCGCCAATAATTGCAGGTGGTGTGGGCGGTCGCGCCCCGCACACTACAAGAAGATCGGTGCCGCCGCCTCCTGAAGACCAAGACTGGGATGGCACGTTCGGTCCAGGTAAGGCGCACTCAATCTTCCAATTGGAGCTGGACTGAAATGTGTGCAGGAAACGGTGGCTCAAGCCTCTTCCCGGCCGCCAGGCACACACAACGCCGACTGCGCAGCTTCGGGTCCCCAACAGCCCAGCCGTCGAGAGGATCCGCACCCCACCAGGGACCGGGGCTGTTGAGCGATGAAAATAACGCAGGTGCTCTGGACCGGTTCGTCACGCGGACTCCCAGAGAGTCAGTGCAGCGGCCGGTGCCGGAGGTCGGATTCGGCAGTGAACCCCACTCACCGCGTTCGCCGCCGCCGCCGCCGCAGTCCGCAGAGAAGCGAAAGACGCCCCCGGAGGCGAACGCGCCGCCAGCCATCAGGCGCCGCCACGATTCTGCTCGCGACCGGGGCGCGCCACTCGATCAGGTGATTCACCACTGGACGCCGGCCGACTTCCGTCGCCGTGCCAGGGCGCCTGTTTACACCATGAATGACGTTGCGGTGGTAGTGGTGCAATGGGTGCAACGGCGCACTGGTGTGCGCGAGGACTCTGAGGCCGCGAGGAGATACCAGTGCCTTCGAGCGCCCGGGCAGATCGACGTAATGGACTTTTCGGGGATGTGAAATCCTCCGCTCAGTACTCGGGTCGGGTTGGGCTGGCTGGCTTTTGCCCATGTGCATCTTTCGCTTTCTACATTTTTTTTTTTTGATTTTTCTCTAGTGTTTTGCGTGTGGGGAAGGGTGTGTAGAGTTAGCACTAACTACGATATCGATTAGCACCACTATTTTCCCCACTTTTGTATCCTCGTGTGCACAGTTTCATCCCCGCCGTCCTTCTCCCTCCAACGACGCCTGCGGCCTTCCCGCGTATCCAAGCTGTAGCGTGGCAGTCCGTGAATCGTACGCACGCGGAAGAGTATCGGGAAGAGAAGGACAACATTATCTAAAAATAATCCTTATTTATCGGAGGCGATAACCGGTGTGCGTTTCTTCGGGCTGTTAAATTTTTATCTGGTCGGTAATCAAATGCGACATGGCGGTGTACACAACCACTGTAATGGTTCAACGCGTTGAGTGCTGGTCGAAGAGCGTAGCCCTTTCGAGTGAGAATTTCTATTTCGCCAGAGGCGTAACGTTATGTACTACAAACTGTCCGGAGCCGCGATGAGCCGCACAAGCCTGCTAAATACCGAACAAGGCTTGCTTGCTGGGTTCTGTGCGGCGGCAGCGGAGGGCGAGGGCGAAGTAGCGAACCGGCCCGGTGCGATCGACGATACAGTGGGGATTCCGACCACTGGCAGCCGGCCGGGCTGGAACTCGTTTTGACGCGTCCATGCATTCCCGGCAAGAGCAAAAAGAACCTCCAATGTAATTCCCGCTCACATCGATAAACGTTTTGTCACGGCGATATTGCGGTATGTTGCGTTTAGTTACTAACAGCTGGGTGGCATCGCGTCGAAAAGGAAGCGAAGCTGCGGGGAGGATGGCGGGGTGGCCGCAGTAGCGAGCAGCCGGGCCAGCGCCGCGTGTCCGCCCCTGTGCAGCGGCGTCGGCCCAGCTCCGTCGGCTGCCGAGCTCCACTAGGGTTCATCTTCATGTGGTGCTACAGCATCGTTGGGTAATTCTGTGATCGATCCGCTGTGTAGCAGTAGTAGCTTCGTTGTGTTAGTTGAGTGTGTTCCAGCGTTATGCTACACGCGGTTACTCTACACCGTTGCGATGGATACACCACAGCTCTACTAGATACTGACCCCCCCTGCTCATAGATCACGGCAATGCCCCACCAAAATCCCATCTACACTACAACGACACAACAGTACGACCAGAGGGACGGGCAGAGGGAAGAACTGTTTCGAGATCCGGGACCTGCTCGCGGACGAGAGGTGCACCCGGTCGATCATGGACTTCCTGCGCACCACGGAGTTGGGGAGCAGGGTGGGACGGCGAGCAGTGCCGCCGAAACCGGGAGAGGGCCGAACAAAGGGCGGGTTCGCGGACGGCGGGGACTGGTGGGGAGTGCGGAAGTGAGGACGGGAGGATGGGTCGGGATAAGGGCGAGGAAACGAGAAAGAGCACGGAGGAGAAGGAGGAATATGGGGGGGCGGGGGGCGGAAGAGGAAAGCCTCTTCCTTGGCACTATGTCGGCCGTTACTTTTCCATTATTCCTTCCTTTTCCTTCTCCTTCTGTTTAGGCCAGGCAGGGGCAAGGGGGAGTCACCACGGGTCGGCGGCGGACGGCGGACGGCGAACGGACATAAAACAATCTCACCACAGCCATCGGCGTTTTGTGAATTACTCAACAACCAATGCCCCAACAGAGAAGTAGACAAGAGGAGGTGATTCTCCAAGGTGCTATCTACCATCTCTGAGCACCATTAAAAATCGTGATTGGTTTTACTTCGTTGGTTGTCGAAATGCGACAGGATCCCAAAATCATCACTCGCAGATAGCGGGATGCCATGTTGCAGTATCTCACTCGTTCTGCTTTGTCATGTTGCTTTGTCATGCGTAGAATCACGTGTTTTCGTACTTTTCACTTTTCCAGCCTTTTAAGACAATACTCGCAAGACCTCATCGCTCTATCAAACCCCCACTACGGTCATGGTAGCACACCCTTCTTTCCCTACTCGGACTTCGGCAGCTAACTACCGGCGCCCCAGAGGCAAGGTCCTGATGTATTAATTCTGGTTCTACATAGGTATAACCTGCGCCCCAGTCAAAAATAATAATGAAACTTCGCTCCAGACCATCACATTTCATGTACAAAACCACATGCACGAACTCGGCCAAAAAACCGCTTCCATTCCGATCCCTCCGCTGTACTGCACCACAGAACATTACTTGGCCGCGGCGCAGCCGGCGTTCTGCTCGATGCCAGGCGACCTCCACCCGTCGTTGCGGCAGGCGATGTGCGAGACGTGGCCGGGCGCGTTCTCCTTGTACGACGTGACGGCAATCTTCTAGTCCTCGGCCGGCGTGACCGCCTTGCCGCTGGGCTTGTCGGCTGACGGCCAGCCGTCCTCAAGGACATATCCCTCGTTGCTGCCGCAGACCTTCTCGGCCGCTTGCAGCTGTGGCTTGAGGAAGGCGCCGGCCTTGCTGGCGGCGCGCTGGCCGGGGAAGCAGGGCTGGATATTGACGCCGACAAAGTCCACTGCGGCGCAAAGCTCGGGGTGGTTTTCGAGGATGCCGACCGTCTCGGCCGTCGAGACGCGACCCGTGTAGCCGGGGCCTTCCTTGAGTGTCTGGTGCATGGGCGAGATAAAGTTGGCGAGCACGCCCAGTGTTATCCTAGTCCGGTCCGGAGTGCAGTCCAGACGGGACTGGCTGCCAAGACACAGTCCCGTCCGAACCTTGGACGGACTACATGAAAGTAGACTGTTCCCTCCGCGGTGGGGCCGAAGGGGTCAGTCCGCAATTGACGGCAGTCCCAGTCACGTGATGGTGGTTTGGCTTTTAAACCATTTTCTTGGCACCTGACACGCACGCACCAACATTATACCAATGCGTCACACCTCGACCTGGTCACCAGTTTGCTCAAGAGTTATAACACCATCCCTGAACAACCCACAACACCAACCATGGCACGCCCTCGACGGAGAGACAGCACATCTGCCTAAGCAACCGTCGGTACGTACTACGTAGTACTACGTCTGGCGAGCCCGTACATAACTACCCCGTCAAATGAAGCGCCATGGCAGCGGAAAAGTACGTAAATGCAAGGATTCCAACCAGCGATACCGATTCGGTAGTGCGACTTCGTGATGCCGACTCCATTCCGGTGGAAGACGATGCCTTCGAAGCCCTCGAGTGTCTAAAGAGCTGGCAGCGAGATGAATTGATCGCGGCCAGTAGGGAGGTCATCAAGGTGATTGAGGACATGCTCAACACGCTTTGTGAGGAGGACTTGAGGCATATTGTCCCGTCCCGTCCGAGGCTCAGGACGGACGGACTGGACTATGGAGAACACTGAGCACGCCGGCAGTGATGTAGCCGTTGAAGACGGCTCCGTTGTCGCCAACGCCGCCTTGACACTGTCCCAGCCACTTCACGCGGGGAGGTCCTTGAGATCCTCCGCACAGGTCGAGATGCCGCCGGCGGCCGGCCTTGATGAATAGGCCGACAATCACCAATGTCATTGGCGCAGCAGGCATCTCCGAAGTTCTTGCCTCGGTCGAGTAGATGCGCACGTTGCAGAAGCCCTTGTTGGCAATATCGGAGCTCACCACGGCGGAGTAGGCGAGTAGGTTTTGTTTTTTGTTTATTCATACTCGCACGCGACCTATATAGATCATGGCGGCGTACATTTTGCCCGGTTTTCCTGTCCGCAGTCCGCGCGAAGCGGCTCGTTGCAAGTTCCCCTAGTGCCCTCCGCCCAGGCCTTTCCCGAAGAAATGAATGCGCACCAAGGAAAGCGCAGCCTCCCGCCCTGCTCCTCCCCCGCCGATGCCATGAAGGGTGGGGTGGGTAGGAACAGTGGTAGTTCTTCCCCAGCTCTCAGCCCCTCCGCTCCCCTCCTCCGTTGCTCTTCCCGCTCCTGGCGTTCCCAGAGCTCCCGTTCTGGGTAGGCGAGTAGGTGATGACCTGGTACTTGCCGCTACTGCCGGTGGGGACCTTGGGGGCACCGTCTTCTTGGGGACGTAGGCGGGCTTCCTGTAGGTGGCAGTATTGGGCTTGGGGTCGGGCTCCTGCTTAGGCTCCTCCTCGACGGTCTCGTCGTCCTCGTTGGTTCATGGCGGCCGTCTCCTTGGGCCTGTACACAGGTGTCTCCTTGGCCGTGTAGACGGGCTCCGCGACGGCGGGCGTCTCGTAGACCGGGGTCTTTGTAGGCTCCTTGCGGACCAGTGTCGGGTGGACGGTCCTGCACGGGCAGGTCACGACGAAATCGGTCTTGGTGATGTTGCGGCGGTCTCGGGTTGGACGTAGGCGCGAAAAGCGTAGTCGGACGCGGTGCTCGACGGTGGCGGTCCCCGGTCGGGGCAGTGGTGTAGGCCGCGGTGATGTAGGTGCAAGCGATAGGACACTCGTACACGGTCTCGTTGACCTTTGAGACGGTGATGCGCGCGCTGGTCTCGACAGCGACCTAGGGACAAGTGGCGACGGTAGAGGTATCGACGACGATGGTGACACCTCGGTAGGTCTCGGTCGTCCCGGGACGAGGACGGCGGTCTTGGTGACGGTGACGACCTTGGTCTTGGCGGTGATCGTGTAGTTGCCGGACTAGGGTAAGAGACGGCATCGGGGGTACCGGTCGCCGTATTCGACTGCGGTCGAGGTCTGGACGGAAGTCACGTAAGGTGGTGATGGCCTTCTTGGGAGAGGCGACGGGAATAGCCGGTCTCCACAGGGTAGGTGGGAGTCGTGGCGACTTCCTCAGGCGAGTCATAGGCGGGAGTCCCTGGGCAGTTGACGCCGTTCTCGCACGCGGGAGTCCCCCCGGGCGAGTCCGCTGCGTGGATCGGGGTAACCTTGGAGGTTCGCTCTCGCAGACGGGCACGGTGGTGACGGTCGGCGAGGGGTAGACTGCGGAGCATTGGGCCGAGCACTTCGAGGCATCGTCATACAGTGGGGCAACGTATGCTGGTGACGGTGCGACGGCGGACGCATCGCAGTAGGCGTTCGCTGGGGGTGATGGGCGATAACTAGTTAAACGAAAGTGGTTAGCGTTGCTCTTGGCTGAGTTGGCGCTTCCGTGGGGCGTGAGGCACCAACATCAATCTACACAGCTTGAAGCCCGGGCAGTTGGTGATATTGTTGACTGAGCCGCAATATAAAATAATCTTACTAGCTAGCAACCAGCACGCCAGCGGGCCCCCAAAGTCAAGCATACCATCACAACCTACTGTGATACGAGGAGTCATCCGCTGAGTCTGTAGATAATTGGAAGGGCCACGCTGCCCCTGTAAAAGTCCATTTATTTTTCCAGAGAGTTTCTCACAGACTAGGTAGCTAATCTTTCATGATACAAGAGGTTTTCGGGTTGCAGGGTTTCGTGTTTTAGGTTACGCAAATTTAAATAACTTGAGGGCGACGTGCTGTAGAATATCTGGGTTGGCGAATGGGTCGTCGGGAGACATGAGAGTTGGCACCTACAGTTTTGGCAACCTTCAACTCGTCAGAAACCTGGGCGTAAAAATGCAGCTCGCAATCGAACAGGCCTTAAGCATTTCGTAAGGAGTGCATCAGGCCGGTACCGCCTCCGCCGAAAGAAGAGGGGCGGGATAGCACATTCAGCCTAGGTAAGACACGCTCCGTTTCGCGGTTGGAGCGCGACTATCTAAAAGGAATCCGACCAATGTACGCAGGCCAATGAACTGGCTGCCGAAACTGATACCGGCGTATGATCAAATTCGTCGACGCACTCATGTGCACCTGATGTCTCGCTTCGTTTCCTCCTGTAGATAGCCTCAGCCGTGTCTATCATACATACTCTGCAGAACGCGTTGTCTGATGGGATCATCCCAATACCGTGTCTCAGCTGCGCTTAATCGACCGATTACACTTGGATCGAATGCTGAGAGGCTAGCCATGGCGCTGGTGGCAACTGGGTTGTTTGTGCAAGTATTCATTGTTAACACAGGCAACAGGGGGGGCCGCCATGATCTATATAGGTCGCATGCGAGTATGAATAAACCAAAAAAAAAACCAGACAACAGGGGCAGAAGCCTGGCAGTGAGCCGGAGGCCAGACCTCCAAGAAAGAGGATAAGATGCCGAAGAGCCAGAGGCCGGACAGCACGGTGGCTGGCAGTATTGAGAGGCTCGCCTCGAGGTATTACCAGATGAAGACAGGAAACTGCCTTACCGAGCAGTACCTTTAATGGACGAAAAACCGGCCCACCGCTCAGTGCTGGTGGTGCCGGTGCCGGACTCAGACGCGGGATCACCTCTCCAAGGTGTGCCCTGAGTGGAAGGCCCAGCAGAAGGTTTTGTGGGCGGAAGCGCAGGAGGAAACTGGGAGGTGGAAGAGTCGGTGGAGGAACCGGGACCTCCTGGCCGATGGGCGGTGCAGTCAGGCAGTATTGGACTTCCTCTACAATGTGGGAAGGCTAGTGCCGGCCGAGGGAGACGCGGGGGACGAGGTGTCTGAGTGGGAGCGCAGCAGCGCAGGGAGCGGGAAGAAGAGTGGTGGGCGGAGGCGGAGGAGCAGGGTGCCGCGGGGGAATTCATTGGTCGCTAGGGAGGAACTACCGCTGTTCCTACCCATACCCTCCTCGCAGAGAGGACTAGGGGGTGGTCGCGCTTCTGTTGTTTCTTTCTCTTGTCACCTTACTTTGATTGGTCACTTTTCCGGTGTGGTTCGTTGGTGCGCATCATATCTTCTTGGGAGACCTGGGCGGAGGGCAAAGGGGAGCTTGCAACGTGCCGCCACCGCGTGGACAGCGGACGGGAAAAACGGATAAAATTTACGCCGCCACAGCGTAGGCAGGCTGGACGCGAGTATGATTAAACAAAAAAAAACACTGACAACAACGAGTACTCAGCCTTCAGTCCCATGAAATTTCGGCAATAGGATCATGGATGTCCAGCGAAGTTTCTAGTGGAATATCTACTGACCTTCTAAACCGTGTATCATAACAACCGTGTTTTGCTCTCACAGAGGATCAATATGGGCCTTTTCTCGAGTCAAACTGGCATTTTACAAGGTCCGGCGGGGTACTGGTTGCGCTTCACTACAGATCCCTTGCGGGGAGAGAGCTAAACTTTAACTATGTCGTTTAAGCGCGTTCTTGGCGTCTCGGTATTCGAATGCGCTACATAATAGTACTCTCTACTCCTCCGCACTGATTACAGTGTATCTAGGTTTTTTTGTTTATTCATTACTCGTATGCGACCTAACTAAATTACATATAAGTACATATGTACATAGCTGTCCGATACGAACCAGGGGTGTAAATGGCGAATCCGACAGGTCAAAAATTTGTTTGCTTTTTATTTCCTCCACTTTTCCGAAACTCCAATTGTGGGCCCCATTCTGCCCGTGATGTGCTTCTAGAAATCCATCTACAAGCTACTCAATGCTCGCTTTTTATAACCGCTGCCACCCCGGGGAGACTCGAGGCAGGTTAGGTTGACATTTAAGGGCCGAGCTGAACCAATCTTCAAAACCGAACATCCCGTGAATGTCCGCCTCCCAACACTGACACCATGACAACCGCACAACACTTGAAGATATCGGTACCACTTCCGATGGCACGGACGGCATTTCTTTGGGCGCTGGTTGTGGCCTTCGGCATCGCCGCCACACAACCAGCTGCAGCGGCCCCGAGCACCAGCACCGAGGAGGAAAAGTACCGTGATGGCGCCGAGTTCAACAACAATCTGATCTCTGACCTATCACCGTAAGGGCACACTGTCGTCTCCACTCCATTCGACCTCGCTTACAATGTCGACTGCAGTCTTCTCGCGCTGTGATATCCCTACATCCCTCCACTCCTGTAGCCCCCGCGCCTTCCCGCTTCTAATGCGTCTGGTAGGTTCGGTGAGCGCTTCGCCCAGCAGTTCATGAGCTTCTCGACCAGCTGGGTTGACAGTCTGATCTTCTCGATGGCACCGCTAGGGGTGATCACCGCCATAGTCGGTAACTAATCTCCCAGTGCTGTTATGGGTGTCTGCGCTGATACGATGTTTGCGTAGGCGCCATCAGGGTCGGGGGTCCGTCGTGGCTGCGTGGACTCATCGGGCGAGCGCGTGAGACGCGTGCCGCCGCGGAAGTCGAGTTGATGTCTTCGACATCTCACGAAGGTTGGTCGTAAAGGGACGGCGGCGAGCGGGGGCTGATGCCGTTTTCAGTGTGCGAGATCTGGAACGGTGACGCGATTGTCCGCGTAATGGGATCGCCACGGATCCAGCAGTTCCTATTCTTTGAGAATGTGCCTACGGAATTAGGCAAGAAGATCCAAAAACGGAGGGAAGCCGAGGCCGCACGCTGCAGCCCACCCGAAAAAGGGACCGCGGGCACTAAGGGGTTGCAGGATTTCGAGCCGAACGCCGAGATTACGCGGAAGTTTCACGTCTTAACCCTCGATGAGGCTGATGAACTCGGGCTCGTCCAGGCCAAAAATCAGACGGGACGGGAATTCCGCAAGAGGGTCATCGACCGGCTGGGTGAGTTCTGCGGGGGTCACCGCGAGGACCCCAATGACAAGACCACCGGCCCTACAAACCTGCTCAAGTCGCCGAAGGTTGATGCACCGAATATCTCGATGAACCTCAGTGTCCTCGCGAAGCCCTGGGAGCTTTACATGGCTGCCGCAGTCGGGGTCTTCATCCAGCTCGCTGTCATCACGGTGGCTACGTACACGGCATATACCCCCAACCTGCAGTTCAACAAAGCCGGGCTCACCGTTGAAAATTACTCGTACCGTCAGTAGCTGATCTCGGGTTCCAATTTGCGTGGGGGGGTAATGCTAATCATGGACAATAGCAATGACGTGCATTGGCACCCTGTTACTCGTGGCCGGAATGTTCATAGCGGCGTCGGTCGTGGAACAGAGTACACGCGAAGTAGCGTATCGGAAGATTCCGGAGTTGGCGGAAGCACGGCTTTTCGTCTTCTGGTGAGACAGCATGATTTCCATCATCATCCACCGCATGTCGGGGACTGATCCGAGCAGGATACAGCGGAGCTGCAAGCTCAACGACCAGACGTTCGATTCCTATGCGATCTTTAGCGGTCCCGTCAATGCTGTCAGGACATCCAGGCGTCGCCTGTCGCACGGCGTCTCAACCTCCAATGCGTCGCGGCTCATGCGCGGGTTCACCGTGCTGGGCACCGTCATCTCGGCGTTGGGTTTCATCCTTCAGTTCATCGGTCTGCGCGGCATGCATTGGTGAATCTGGATATATCTCCATCTACTAAGTTAGTGTATTGACTGGTTGTAGGTCGGCTTCAACGGCGCAACTAGGCGCGACCATCCTCATGACGATCGTGCGAGCATTTCTACGCCGCGGTGTGGCGAGCAGGCCGTACTCCGTGAAGTTGTCTAGCGAGTTCGAACTGGAGTGGCTCTCGGCCGAGCTGGCGAGACACAAGGGCCACTTCGGATCTTACTTCAGCGACAGCAAAACCCCGCCGCTCAATTACCATAAGGACCGACTATGCCGCTTATTCGCGGTCGCCACCGGCGGAATGCCAGGGGACCAACTGAAGGACACTAACGGAACCCAAAAAGCCTCGGAAACAGTGGCTGCGCCGACCATGCGTGGCCCCGCCAGTAGCATCGAGCCACCGTCCACCCAATCGAACCGACCAATTCCGCCGAAAACTGCCACCACAGTGCAAATCTGTCCTGCAGCTGACACCAGGCCCGCCCAAGTACAAGGCGGCCTCCTCGGACACACGCTAGCGGAGACTATCGAGGAACCGATACTGAGAGCGAAGGAGCTGGTCAGCGTGCGCCAGCGCGTCGGCCAGCTCAGTCGGTGGACGGGGCCGGCATCGGAGACCGCAGTGGCTGCAGCCAACGCCATCGAAGTGGTCATGAACACGTTGTTCCCACCCCAGACGACATTGCTGAAGGAGCTCCATTGGCCTCTCGACATCCAGGTGGGCTGCTGTTGCTACAAGGGTGGCAAAGGGACTGATTCTTGCACGCTGAACCCGCATCCGAAGAACGAGCAGATCATTCTGCAAGTGGAGGTGGCCAAGGTGGACCGCAAGGAGTTCTGGCAGGCCGACGTCGAGCAGATCGAGGCGCTACTGTCGCTCTGGCTGTGTCACGCCCATGGCCCGGAGGAAGTAATGCGAAAGACGGAGCGTAATGGCGGCAAGGCAGAAACCAAATGGCTCCGAAACAAGCCACGAAAACTGAGCATGCTATTCCTTGGTCCCGACAATCGTCTGCTCCGTAGAGATCTGAGGTGGTGGGTGCCTGGCGGTGCTGCAGGTCTGTTGGAAGTGCGTGCGGGTTCACCAGGGCCGGTAGTTGTGCGCGATGCAGAACCGAATGTCTACTGTATCGCCAGCCACAGAATCATCGGCTTCCAATCCCCAGGCCAAGCCGGTCTCACCCGTACAACCACCGGCGGATATGAAAGACGGCCCAATACCATCAATTTCGAGTGCCGTGCCGTATCGCTTGACGACCTGGGATCAACTGTCGTTTCAGACAAGCCAGCCAACCAGGACGCACAACACCCGGACGCCAACCGCGAAGCACAAACAGCAAACAACCAAGATAAACTCCCGGGAGCTTCTGGGCCGGCCTCACTAGGTGTAGTGACGACCGCGCCGAAAGAGCTGCTATTCGCGCAGCACATTTTCACGGCCTTCATGGTCGCCGCCACGAAGCAACTGGACCGGATTGGCGGCAAGTCGGAAGCGTCCCATGACACGGCGCTCAACATTCCTCTGGCCTGGCAGCATTTCCGGCTGAAGAACTCGGTGGTGGCGAAGCTTGCACTAGGGGTACAGAACGCCGGTCTCGTACGGAGCCTCGAGGAGGCATACATCAGCATTATCCCTCCACTGAGCCTGCAGAACAAGCTTCCGGTCGATGCTGCCGTCGACCTGGTGCTGCACGACCTGGAGCCGTACGAGGACGCTCAGAACTGGCAGAAGTCGACGGGTATATATCTGGAGTTGCTCGAAGCGGCGAACCAATTCGGCTCCGCGTGTCCCTTCGCACTGAAGGCAGCAGTTGCGACCGTCGAGTACCTGCGCAGGCTCGTCAATACAGAGGAGTTTTACCCCAAGGAACACTCGGAGTTCGAAGGGCAGGTGGAGAGCGTCAGGAGCGCCCTGAAGGAGAAGGTCTCTCATCAGATTAAGGCCTCGATGCGCTCGCTGTGGGAGCACCAGGGTCGGGGCGAAGAGTACCACAAGCTTCTCGACACCATGGGCGAAACCGGCGCCAAAGAGGCACCAATGGCGCCGTCCGTCGGGTTCTCGGAACTGCACAAGAAGATCTGCACAGGGGATGTGTGGAAACCGGAGGAGTTCAAGAGATACGTGAACGAGCAGGACGTACTGGGATGGTCTCCGTTGCACTATGCGGTATTTCGGAACAATAACTGCGTGAAGTATGGTTACCCGAGATCCCGTGTAGTCTACTGATCGTTGCTAACGAGCGTCTTCCTCCTAGGCTTCTGATAGATCAGGGTGCGGACGTGAACCTCCATGATATAGCGGGCTGGTCGCCTCTCCACTACGCAGCATTGAAGGGAAACGCCTCGGGAATGCAACTCGCCGAGTATGCACCAGTCGAAGCTCGTGCACGAGATGGCACACACCCGCTGCATTATGCCGCCCGCCATGGGGACGATTTCGTCAAGGAACTGCTGAGGCAGAAAGCCAGCGTCGATGTCATAGACACTACCAAACGAACACCACTTCACTGGGCAGCTTTGGCCAAGAACGAGGCTGCCGTCAAACTGCTTGTAGACGCCCACGCTTCGCTCTCGGCCCAGGATCTACAGGAGATGACACCCCTCCATCTCGCGGCCACCACTGGCGACCGTGCGTGTATAAAGTTGCTGGTGGTCCGAGCTGACCTCGAAGCGAAGGAGCAGAACCAGAGGACTCCGGTAATGCTGGCCGCCTTGAACGGCCACGAGGATGCCGCGGAACTCTTGCTCGAAAAAGGTGCCGACAGGATGGCCAAGGACACCGACGGTAGGACAGCACTCCATCTTGCCGCCCTCAAGGGCAACACCAAAGTGGCAAAAATCTTGCTGGAAAAGGACAAGAGTAAAGACCTCATCAACCACGTGGATAACCGCAAACAGACGGCATTCCATGTGGCGATCTCGAGTGGTCACGAAAACATGGTCAAGCTGCTGCTCGAGCGCGGCGCCGATCAGAACGCCGTCAACGGTGGATCTCAGTCGGCACTCCACGTCGCATGCTCGTCAGGCCACGTCTCCATCGCACGACTGCTGATCGAGAAGGGAGACAGAAGAATTATCGATGCGAAGAACGAAGACGGGCGAACGGCAGTGCACGTCGCGGTCGTGCAGGAAAATGAGGAGCTTCTCCGACTGTTGCTAAAGCATAACGCCGACCCAAGGATCGTGGACGGTGACGGAGACACGCCGTTGTTGACCGTCGTAAGGTGGGCGACAAATGATGTTGCCCTGGCAAAGGTTTTGCTCGAATACCCAGCGGAAATCAATGCGCAGGACGAGGAGGGATACACGGCGCTCCATCACGCCATTGACCAAGGGATCGACCTGCTCGCCAAGCTACTCATCTCGAAGAAGGCCGACGTTAACATTACGACTACAAAACGCCAGGATATGCCGTTACACCTCGCCACCAAGGCCAACCTCCCGGAAGTTGTCGACCTGCTTCTCGCGGCCGGTGCACACAAGAACGCGCGGACGGCGAAGGGTCGGACAGCCCTGCATCTCGCTGCAAAGAGAAACAACGAAGCGATCCTCCGAGCCTTACTTGCTGCCGGGGCGGACGGCACTATTGGTGACATTCGAGGCAACTCTCCACTGCATCTTGCCTGTCTGAGCTGGGAAAGCGAGTGCAAGGTTATTGCTGCGCTTCTCACCGGGGACGGGTCGCCGCCAGAGTCCAGGAGCGAGGATGGAGCGGCCCGGTCCGCTACTGCCGTCACCGCTCGACTCCTGCACCAGCAGAACAACGATGGAGCCTCACCGCTGCTTCTTGCCTGCACGGTAGGCAAAGAGAGCTACGTGAAGTTTCTGCTCGAGAAAGGAGTAGATCCCAACAGCAAAAATTGCCGCGGAACGACGCCTCTGTTTGCGGCGTTGGACGCCTGGAATGGGAGCAGCAACAACGCCGGGATTCTCGATCTTCTCTTGCTACATAGAGCCGTTGTCACCAAAGACGAGCACGGCTGGACCGTCGAGCAGATTGCGCAGTCGAAGGGTAACTGGGAGGGGCTGCGTGATCTGATCGGGAAACACACGAGCTTGGTGAGCGGAGGCCCTACGACGCCGCTCGCTATGCGGTCACCATCAAGCTGGCTCAAGCATCCAAAGGCGCGGCTGGAAAACAACGGTCTCGACTTTATCTACGACGTCTCCACCCCCACTCACACCCCCTGGCACGAGGATGAGGCACTTATTGGAGCCAACCATCCGTTCCCTCCTCAATCGGCTTCTGCCTGTCTCGGGTCTTCCCAAGAATATGAGCTTTTCAACCCTAAAACATACTTCGAGGTCCGCGTGGTGAACACAGAGGATCAGTAGACTCCCCTACTCTTCTTTTGGGGCATGACCGACAGACGAGGCTGACAACACAGGATAATCGGTTTGGGGCTCTGCAATAGGTTGCCGATGATTTTCTACGGAATGCCCGGCTGGCGTAGCAACACGTGGGGCTATCACGGCGACGACGGGAAGTTGTACATGGAACAGGAGTTCGGGTTCAGATACAGCGAGACGTACGGGGTCGATGACGTGGTCGGATGTGGGGTGGACAGGGAGCATAATCTATTTTTCACCAAGAACGGTGTGCATCTGGGTGGGTTCCTGCCTCCTCGCCGTTCGTTTCTGCGTCCATATTGCTAAGTAACGTATTTAGGTATCGCGTATTGCAAGCTGACCAGCCGGCTGTTCCCGATGGTCAGCGTTTCTCCGCGGGGCCACATCAGTGCCAACTTCGGCGCGCAGCCGTTCAAATACGCACCACAGGCTCTGCGTGTGGATGCAGCGGAGCTGTTGTCCTCTGTGGAACTGTTGTCTCTCGCGGACACGGCTACCCGTACAGTCGAGGACTCGCATTACGACACTTCCGAATAGGTAATGAGCATGCATGCGCGGCTCTGTGGAGCAGAACAGTCCTGATTTTACCGGTGACTTTCATTTTACTCGATCGACATCTCACCCCTGCGTGCTTCTGTTTTGAGTATATTTATCGCAAGGCCGTTTTTCTGCCTTTTCGTTCGTGGTCATGTACATGTACAGTACATATCGTGGTCTTAGTTAGCGGCAATTTCTATCTGGGGCCCATTTGTTTTGTTTTCTCTCGGTATTTGGCCCTTTCTAACGACACTTGGAATGTGATACGAGAATTCTACAGGTGGTGTTGTACCCAGAACCATCAAGCTGAGTCCTCGCACCCGCCATTCGCCAGAAGTACGAAAGCAAAGTAAAAAAACCTCTAGTAGCCTGAGGTCTCCTCTGAATGGCGGCTTGAATATCTGTGAACATCGTAATATCGCCTAATTTTCTCGTCTTCTGAGTCCTGACCGCTATTTCGAGAGCGCGGGCGATGCCGTAGAGTCTTCATGCCCAACTGACATGTGCACCATATGTCCTTTCCACATCTGCCCCGTCTTCCAGACGACTGCGTAGCCAGTGTTCGGGTGATGGTAGTCGATTCTTGGGATTGGTGAGAAGTAGTCTGGATACAGGAGACGACACAACGAGAACTAAAAGCACTAGCCTCTGAATATCCCTCACCCCTCACCCACCCGACAGTAGCGGGAGCAAACCCTAAGCCTCGCGCCCTAACAGCCAGTGACCACTGTTCTACCGGGAGAGCAGCGGCCCGACAAGATAGTAGCCGGAAGTGCCAAGCATGGGTCTCAATAGCCCAGCCGGCCTGGCTTCTGAGACCCGTCCAGTAAGGCAACACATACTTCTCTCCTCTTTTCGGGGCGGCTCGTTCCCACGCTTCTCGTGATCCTCTCCCCGCGCCTCCGTTGCCGGAAACCTTGAGCTTACCGGCTGAGAGGTCCGCTCAGCCTCCTCAGTGGGAAGTGATGTTGTCATCGCTTCCGACGTCGGAACGATCCTCTTCCTCCAGGCAGTGATGCTGGTGGAGGGCAGGTGGTGCACCGGCGAGCCAAATGGCGGAGGCGACCGCATGTGTAGCAGTTGCGAACCGACAATTCAAGAGGGGTAGAAATGAAGCCGAAGAAAAATTCGCGATGCTAGAATCAGCGAATAGGAACACGACACGCGCTTAGCGTCTTGGCGAAACTATGATGCGAGTAGCGGGAATCGTTGCCTAGCCACCGCTGCCGCAGCATCCGGTATTCCCTTGGAGTGATAACCGCTACAGCCGATTGGCGGGCCACTGTCCATTTCTTTCCCAAGATTTCCCGCCCAGTCACCAGATCGGTCGGTTGCGATTAATACCGCATCGTAAAAGGGAAGTAACGCTTCCGAGGGGTGAGCGCGACCGCAGCGGCAGCGAGCAGCTGGGCTAACGCGTCGTACCCGTTCAGCACAGCGAGGTCTAGAGGAGTCAACCCGTCGCCGTTGGCCGTCGAGAGATCGGCGCCTCGATTCACGAGCACCCGAGCCAGCTCCCCGTGCCCGTTCCGCGCTGCCACGTGGAGCGGCGTCCATCCGCCGGCAGCGGCCGCCGAGATGTCGGCGCCTCGATCCACAAGCAGCCGGGCTAGCGGCTGGTACCCAAGCTGCATCGCGATATGCAACGGCGTGCGTCCGTAGAGCTCGGCCGCCGAGACGTCGGCGCCTCGATCCACAAGCAGCCGGGCCAGTCCCTCGTGCCCGCTCACGGCGGCGATGTGCAGCGGTGTCGTCCCGCTCAGGTCGGCTGTCGAGACGGCGGCGCCTCGATCCAAGAGGAGCCGGGCCAGCGCCTCGTGCCCATTGTTGGCAGCAGCGTGCAGCGGTGTCATCCCGATATGACCGGCCATCGAGACGTCGGCGCGTCGATCCAAGAGCAGCCGGGTCAGCGCCTCGTTCCCACTCCCGGCCACAGCGTGCAGTGGTGTCGCCCCGATCACGTCAGCCTCCAGGTAGCCGGCGCCTCGGCGCAAGAGGCACCGGGCCAGCAAATCGTTCCCGTTGCCGGCAGCGGCGTGCGGGGGTGTCAACCCGCGCTGGCCGGCCATCGAGACGTCGGGCCCCTGCATCTAGCAGATGCTGAACAATTTCCAGGTCTCCAAAATTGGACGCGTGGAGTAGGAATCGGTCCACACTGACCCTCTGTAAAGTCTCGGAAATGAATGTGGTGGGTAACTTCAATTCTATCCTGGCCGTCCATCCATGTTGGGATTTGGATATTCTAATAAGCTTCCGCCCTAATCCGAACATACACACCGTAGAAAGACGATTTTTCCCCTCTTGCCGCAGAGGTATTGATCTACGCCAAAAAGTATCTCTAGCACCCCAGTGGTGAACACGCTGGTGATAATAGTCGATCCAGCGCTGGAATGTAGCTTCAGATAGGAAAGTTTCCCAAAGTGCATCCAAGATTTGACAGCTGTCTTCGCCGCGATTCAGGTGCCATGGCCAAAATGCTGCCGAGTACAGCAAGAGGTGGCGATCGTGGTAACGTCCTGGATATGTTTCAAGGGCCACGTCATAGTCTGTCCAAGAACTCGAAGCGCAAACCAATGAAAGGCATACTTTGGCGATTTCGGTATGAGAATCGACCTTGAGCAACTGGGTCTCCAAGTATTCTTCCACTGAGAGGTGGGCAAACCGGAAAACATTCAGACGTTCGTCCAAGATGAGGAGGTTTTGGCAGGCTTTTAGCAAAACAGTCGCCCCCATAGCCGCATAGTTGCGGGAATATTCCCCCAAGCCGTCGACTTCGACCGTGATTGCATCGAGCAGCGTTTCCGATCGCAATGGTTCGTAAGAGCACTGGACCCACCGGAAGGCGTTTAGTGCGAGCTGAGAAGCATGGCGACCCTGCATCCGAATACGATTGTATATTTCGCCGTACGAGTCAATTAAGGTTTCTGGGAGGACCATCAGTCTGTCCCTTACATCGCCTGGATGGGCCAAGTCGCAGAGCAGGAGAGCAGCAAGTTGAAACCTTCATCCAGCCATTAGCTGTGGCACCCATCTAATAGTGGTTCAGTTGCCCTTACATTCCCTTGGATCGCTCACAAAGAACTTGGCATATTTCGTCTTTAAGCGCATTTGGAACATTGCCGTGGAGCAGCCGCTTCCGATCAATCTTCTCTTGTACCTTCTCCTTCACAAACCGGTTGATGTCATCGACATTGTCATCGGGTTCCAACTCAATCCTGGGAAACATCTCGAACTGTATCAGGATATCGGTATCCATTCGAGTAGTCGCGAAAATCCTGACGAGATTATTTGATCTTTCTACGACATGACTGAGCGCCTCCAGTAATTCGAGCCGCAATTTATGATCGACTTCATTCAGGGCGTCAATGCAAATTGTGGTCTGAGGATATATTGCTATGAGCTGAACAAGGAGATCCTGGCATTCTTTGAGGGTCAACCGCGAAGAGAGTTGGCCCATCTCCTCCCGCTCCTTGTACACATCGAGGACCGGCGTCAGGAGTATATCGCCTGGATATACGTTGGGGTCTCCGCTCGTACTGCGGTTTCGGTTCTCCGTGGCTATCTGGATACAGTTGAATCATGTGGCTTTCTCCCCTTGATGATACGTTCAGATAGAGGCTCTGAAACCCCCATGATGGCCGAATATCATCTCTTTTTGTGGAAGACTCTTTACCCTGAAGTTATGCTTCGCGAGATATACCGCTATGGGACTTCTGTCAAGAATCAGCGCATTGAATCTTGGTGGAACATGATGACGAAGGGCCAAACGGGGAAGTGGAAATTATATTTCCGCCGTCTTCAGGGCCGTGGACTCTTCACCAAAGACGACCTCGCTGATGAGATCGCTCTTCTATTTGTTTTCTTCCCTGTCATCAAGGACGAAATTCTCGAGTTTGTGGAAATGTGGAATGTCCACGAGATTCGAAAACAACGGACACGGTATATTTCTCTACACTGATTATGAATTACCTTCTGATCTAACTCCCGGTAGGCCGTATCTACCAACTGGACAGCCAAACGTACTGTACAACCTCCCAGCGGAAGGAGTCCATGACTATCAGCAGCCCATTGATCCTGCAGTGGTGTCGGAGGTGAAAAATCGGAGTGGAATAGGTGCATGGGGTAAGCTGATCAGCATTCAAGTTATAAAATAGAGTCACTCTAACCATTCTCCGATCAGATCCTGATGAGTATCTACCTACCAGCACCATGCTTTGGTGTGGTGCAGCGTTGGCTCATGCTGGAATTGCAACACCGCTGCCATACGACCAGAACCAGATGTGGGCTCGAGGGGATGATAATGAGTGGTTCCTCACTTCTCGACATGAGTTGGCCTATCTCACTCTGCGAGAGATGGCTGGCGACTTCCTCCAAGACGCAGCGGAGGATCAGGATATTCTCCGGCATACAGCCCACCCCACCGGTGCATGGGATTGGGAACCACCGGCTGCTGCTTTTCCCGGGGGAGCTGAGGAACTTGATCTCCTCGCGGATGAGGCTGCGCTCGAGGAGGATATTGTCTACCCAGGGCAGCAACCATGGCTCAACCGGCAATGATGTGGCGCGCTGGCTCTTTTATTTAATGGGGCTCTCTCTCGCTTATTTAATTTTGCGCTCTCTCTCTCTCTCTCTCTCTCTCTCTTATTTAATGTGGCGCGCTCTCTCTTTTATTTGTTGGGGTACTTAGACATTTCGGTTTTGATGTGTCGCCGATGGGCGCTTGCAAGTTGAGAAATTGCAAAATGTCGAAATGTAATTGTAGGGGTTTTGATCCTTCGTGTCGCTACAGGCCGCCGTAGTTTTCCAATTCCGAGCGTCGAGCCATACGAAGTCCCCCACCCGGTAGTCCGGGGCCGGAAGGCGATGCTCATCGGCACTTTCCTGGTGATGCAGTTGCGCGCGGCGCATCTCAGCCCTTAGGTGGCCGTGGATTTCGGATAAGGCTTCTACCGCTGAACGGGCCCCTTGGTCATGCGGTTGATGGTGGGCTGCGGCGGTGAGATCGAATTGCCAGCGGGGATCATATTCAAGATTGGCAAAGAACGGGGAAGTTGCGGTGGTCTCCGACGTATGGTTATTTGACGCGAACTCGGCAAGGGGTAACCATTCAGACCAGTCATCCTGAAGGTAGTTCACATAAGACCGCAAGTATTACTCCATTACTGAGTTTATTCGTTCGGTCTGACCGTCTGTCTGCGGGTGGAAGGCGGTGGAGAGACGCGGTTCAATACCCAGACGTGCGCAAAGCCGGTGCCAAAATGTGGAGGCAAACTGCGGTCTTCGGTCCGAAGTGATTGTCAACGGAAGGCCATGTAATCGGAACACATTTTGTAGGAACAAATCCGCTAGGTCTCTGGCGTCCACAGTGGTACCGTGACAGGCACCACCAACACTGGGGGGCGGGTCAGTTCTTCGTCCAGAATTCAGAATGCTGGATGCCGGGGGCGCAGTCGCGAGCATATATTTGGAAACTATGGAAAAGTGATGGGCGATGAGGAACTCAATTCGGGTTACAGAGAGGGTGAGGCATACCGGCGGGTGGTAGGTGATCCGGAGTAGGCAGTCAGCAATGGTTGCGCGGAATCTATTGCGACGTCTAACAGACACGGCAACACCCGAGGAAGTCACGGTAAATGGCATCTCCTTTGGGCTTTGCCCCGAGATTGCTAGTAGAAACATATTTCACGTAAGGTCTCTCATACTTCAGAATCCTTTGCCCCGCAATCCGTTGCTCCTCCTTCTACCTTCTACATCCCATTTCGTCTATGAGTTGCCCCTCGCCAGCCCAATCGCCCGAGCAGTTCATCTCGCGGATAAGGATATGGCGCGACCCAATGATGACCACCGCATATGCACGGAATATTTTGTCAGCGCCGCCTGACCTCACGGTGGCGCCCGTAACATACGAGCGAAGTTGCTGGTAGATG
>Ga0307516_10001532_pt1 | contig 31787 bp, 36 predicted proteins | sample 19_EM_MG_FD_203310 | JGI IMG/M metagenome (GOLD analysis project Ga0307516, IMG submission 203310) | Populus trichocarpa ectomycorrhiza microbial communities from riparian zone in the Pacific Northwest, United States - 19_EM | ecosystem: Host-associated > Plants > Roots > Unclassified | place...
TTTGTGTGTCGGAGCGCGGCTTCCCCCCCCCCCCCCCCCCCCCCCCCCCCCGTATCCCTTGCCACTCGGACGCCATTGGCTCGAGTGGCCGGCCGTTTCCGCGCATGTTGTGTGTGTGTGTGTGAGAGATAGAGAGGTTCGTGGCGACTGGACTCGCGGTGGACTGACGCCACATTTCATCCGTAGGAACATCGCGAATATAGTAGTATGGAAACATCACAATTCACTCCAATTCCAAACGTCAACAGCCACGACGCAGCGTCGGTGAAGTCAACTCCGTCGACTCCGCCAGTATCTCCTAGAATGGCCCAGAACATAGCAGCCCCGGCGAAAATGGTGAACCTTGCGCCACAGGCGAAATTGACCGGAGCGGCTGCTGCCTTGGTGCGACGTCAAGCCACAAGTCCGGCGAAAAGGAACCCAACAAGCGAAGGACCTGCAAAGGAGAGGTCCGAGCCGGAGCCAGGCTCTGGGGTGTCTCCGAATCCGGTCGTGGCGGTGTTCGCCAACCCCGCCAGCCGACCGAGTGACGCCCCTGCCCAGCTGGAGACGTCTTCGGCTTCGCAGAAGATTCTCGGAAACATCGCTAGCGCCGCAAACGCCATGGACCCTTCGGGCAGTGCCCCGAGCGCCGCCACTGCCGCCTCGACCGAGTCTGCCGGCGAGGCCCCCACTCCTGCGGGTATCGCGCCAGAGTCCACCAACAGCACCACAGACCCGTCACTCCTGCGTCCCGCCGGGGACGGGAGCGCACCGTTCCCGCTCTCGGTGCAGCCGCTGAGAGCCGGCAGCGTTTCCGAGCAGCTGCAGGCCACCACGCCTACCACTCCGGGCTTCAGCGCCACCACTCCGACCACGCCCTTCAGCCCGTCGGCTACCACTCCAGGAGGCTCCCGGGGCAGGCACACCTGCCAACACTGCAGCCAGACGTTCACCAGGCACCACAACCTGAAGTCGCACCTTCTCACCCACTCGCACGAAAAGCCATTCCTCTGCCAGACCTGCCAGGCACGGTTCCGTCGTCTGCACGACCTCAAGCGCCACTCGAAACTCCACACGGGCGAAAGACCTCACGTGTGCCCCAAGTGCGCTCGGAAATTCGCGAGAGGCGATGCTCTGGCTCGCCACGCACGTGCGGAAGGTGGCTGTGCCGGCCGCCGGAGCTCGATGGCAGGCGTGAGTGAGGATGGCTCGCTGGGGATGGCTGGAGGCGACGAGGACGGCATGGAGGGTCTCGAAGGCCTGATCGATGGAGACCACGATGGGGATGTGGACATGATCGGGGCCGGCGGTACGGATGGCAGCTCGAGACGGCGCAGCCTCCCCAGCATCCGCACCGACTTCTCTTCGGGAGCGAGCGGTGTCACCGGAGGTAACCCGATCACGCCAGCATCTGGCACGCCCGGCCACGCACCGAACCAACACCACAACACCTACCCTCCTCTCGGCAACCGGGCCAACTCGACTTCGGGGCCATTACCGGCTGGGCTCTTCCCGCCACAGATGGCGGGCAAGCCCTTCAGCATGAACAATGCATCGCCGATGGCTGCTGCCCCGGCCCCCACGCCTACCTCCGCTGTGCAAGTGGGTAACGGTTCGATCCTGTCGCCGCACGGCTGCATCACGGATTCGCCCCGGCCGGTCTCGCCTGGCACTTCGGCGCCGCAAGATAATGGCTACCATGGGTTCCAGCAGCTTTCGATGAAGTCGCCACCGACAGGCCGGCCGCGCGAAGCAGTAGCTGCTGCTCCCACCGCGAATATGGGCGGCGTCCGCTTCACCGGCAATGCCGAAGGCGTTTGGGCGTATATCAAGGGCCTTGAAGAAAGAGTGCGATCTCTCGAGGGCACCGTTGAGGAGCTCCGGGAAGAACTCAAACAAAAGTCCCACAAGGCCTCTACGGACGGATTGCCGCCGTCCTCCTCGACAGAGAAACAGGCGCTCCAGCAGACGAAGGCGAAGGCGAAAGCGCCGCAACAGGCCGCTGCTAGAAGCTGATGAGCAGCCGAAAGAGAAGGGGGAAAAAAAAGTGAAAAAGCTGGGGGGCTATCACATGTAATACAATTTCTTTTTTGTCAGGATCACTGTGTCTTGTCTCCTGGCTGGCTAGCTTTCGCCTGTTACGAAATCTACATGTTTTCCTTTGGTTTGGTAGTGTACCTTTTTTTATTTCTCCTTTCCTATTGTTTCTCTGGTCTACTACGGGGAATTGGGTTCTGGTTCGGGGATTTGGGATATGGGATTTCTTTATCGTCATTATCGATCGTCTTCATCGTCTTCGTGTCGTGCGAGGTTTCTTGTAATTCGCAACTATGGCTTTTTTTCTTTCTTTCTTTTTCTCCCTTCGTTCCTTTTTTTTCTTCTCTTCCTTTCTTATCGTTCTTTTTCCTGCCGTGTGTTGCTTTTTCTTTCTCCAAAAATTCCCGGTTTCTGCTGCTGGTTTGTCCGTGTAAATCCGGAACGGTTCTGGTTCTGGTTCTGGTTCTGGTTCTGGCTGTGGTTCTGGTCTGGTCCGGTCTGGTCGGGTCGGGTCGGGTTTGGTATACGCGAGTAACTCTGTACCCATGTCTATTCTTGTGGGTGCTACTCAGTGCTTGTGGGTTACGAGTTGCGGGTTGTTAACTTCTGACGGGGGGGAGTGTTTTGGTTGGGATGTGCGATTACTTAGGTAGTGGCGGAGTTGGAGTGGGAGTAGCAGAGGCAAGGGAGGTGGTGCCGGAATGAACGAATAATGCGTTTCTACATGTGGATGGTTCATCGTGATGTGAATACCTTGACATGTGAAGACGATGTGCCGCGGGGCGTGGGGCCGTCGACACACCTCCCACGGCTCTGCGTCACATGCGTCCCAACTAGCCGAACTACACATGTATCATACTTGCGGGCTGTCCAATGCCAGCCAGCCAGCCAGTCCTCGCCTCGCTTGTCCACGTCTTGCTCACATGCCAACTGCAACACCAACATGACGTCTCCTGGCGGCAATCTTAAACAGCGTGTCCCTCCGCCGCCTTCAGTTCCTGCTCTCCATCTTCCTCCCACTCAGTGAAATCGGTTCGCACCCTGCCCACACCTAGCCCGTCGTACATATATATCCACACCGAAAAAAAATGTCGAAAGCCGTCCCGCCCAAAGCCCCCGACGCCCCGCCCGCGCCCCCGCCGCACGAGAAGACGGGCGTCTCGTACGCCGCCGTCGTGAAGAAGCCCGCGATCCGCAGCTCCCACGGCCCGGGCACGCACGCCGCCGCGTCCGTCGAGCGGGAGATCCGCGACCCCGCCGACGAGAGCGGCAGGGACACCGACGCCGAGGCCAGCCGCCGGAGGAGGGATCGCGACCGCGGCCAGCACCACCAGCGCGGCGACCGCGAGAAACGCGATCTCGACAGGGCGAGAAGGCGAGGCGAGAAACAGGCGCGGAGGGAGGGCGCCAGCGGCACGGAAGCGCTCGCCCCGGAGAAGGCCGGCGAGGACCCGGTCAGTGACGGAACTTCGGCCGAGTCCGCGGAGCCGCAGCTGAGGCGCAGGCCGGAGCTGGTCACGGCTGTCCGGTCGTGAGTGGCTCCCTCTATGACGTCGTGCGGGGCAGAGGGCTAACGGCAGCGCAGGAAGGGCTGGGCTCCGATCCGAATCCCGTTCCGTCGCCGACTCCAGACCGCCGCCGTGCTCTGGCACACCTTCTCGATCCTGATGTGCTTCAGCATGTTCTGGTTCGTCCTCGCGATCCCGCTCACTTGGCCGCTGCTGGTGCCGTACCTGATCTACATCGTCTTCTTCGCCAACAACCACGCCGACGGCTCCTCGCCGTACCGACGCTCGGACTTCCTGCGGCGGCTCCCGATCTGGCGCCTGTACACCGAGTACTTCCCCATCCGCCTCCACCGCACCGTCGAGCTGGATCCGCAGCGGAACTACATCTTCGCCTACCAGCCCCACGGGATCATCTCGCACGGCGCCTTCGGCAATTTCTGCACCGAGGCTACCGGCTTCCGACAGCTGTTCCCGGGCATCACGAACACACTCCTGACGCTCGAGCAGAGCTTCACCATCCCGTTCAACCGCGAGTATCTCCTTGCCATGGGGCTCGCGAGCGTCTCCAAGCAGTCCTGCGAAGCCCTGCTGCGCGGCGAGGGTATCCCGCGGACGGAGCCTGGAAGGAGCCTCTTCCGACCCACCACGTGGTTCGCGGGCGGCGCCAGTGCGGAAGGCGCCAACGTCCCCGAAGGCGGCAGGGCCATCACTATCGTCATCGGTGGTGCGCGGGAGAGCCTCGAAGCCCAGCCCGGGACCATGAAGCTCGTATTGAAGAAGCGCAGGGGATTCCTTAAGCTGGCGATCCGCGAGGGTGCCGGTGTCGTCCCCGTGCTAGGGTTCGGAGAGAACGGTACGTCTTGACGACGCGTCATTTGGGAGGGGGGGATACACATGGTTCCGGTTTTCGCTGACGATCCCGGCACAGATCTCTACGAACAGGTCGTACCCAGCGCGGACGGCTGGATCTATCGCATGCAGATTGCGCTCAAGAAGACGCTCGGCTTCACGGTCCCGCTCATCCACGCACGCGGCGTCTTCAACTACGACGTCGGGGTGCTTCCGTACCGCCACGAAATCAACACCGTTGGTATGTTTTGGGTGCCTTTCGCGTCCCGGCGGCAAAAACCGCTAACCGTGAATGAACCAGTCGGTGCCCCGATCTTTCCCCGCCGCAAAACCGCGGAGCCCACCGAGGCGGAAGTCGCCGAGTTTCAGCAGCGATACATTGACGAGCTGCAGCGCGTGTGGGACGAGTGGAAGGACGTGTTTGCCGATGACCGGTGCAGCGGCCCGGCTGGTGAGCTGGAGATCATCGAGTAGGGTACATACGTACATACGTACATATTTTATCTATGGGTGGTTTTTTTGTGTTTTTTTTGGAGCCGGATCACCCGTCGCTTTTGCTTGGCTTGCCGCGAGTTTCGGTTGTACATACATACATGTTACATCATACATATGCAACTGTTGTGTGTGTGTGTGTGTGTGGGAGCAGTTTCAGTTCAGTTTCAGGGGTCTGCTGCGTAATGCCAACGAGTTTTGACGAACGACAGAGCGCAGTTCTGTTCAAGTAAAAGGAGATATTCCCTTGCCTTCCTCGTCCTCGTCCTCCCTTCATTTCCCACCCCCATTCTGCGTGTCTGTTTATTCTGTTTGCGATACTTTTTCGTTTCTTTTCGGAAGCTGGACTTCTCGTTTGTGGTACGGTCACGATGGAGCACCCCACCCCACCCCTGCAGCCGACGCTGCCACCATACTCCGAGGAAGCGCTGGAGCCATTCCTGCCACGTTCTTCGGCGACGACGACGACGACGACGACGACATCACCACCACCACGTGCGAAGCCGGGTCGCACGACACGCCCGAGAGTGCTCACCGCGCTCGGCGGGATTGCGGTGACACTCACACTCCTGCTGTTACTGAAGCCGCCACCACTGCACGTCAACCACAACGCGCAACGGAGCAATGCGACACTTTACCCAATCGTCGTGGCGGGCGGCGGTGGCGCAGACAACTGGACGCTGCCGCTGCCGCCATTGCCGCTGACTCCGGCCGCGATGGCACGCACCTGCCGCGCCGTCCAGCACCGCGGCCAGCACGGCCACAGCCACGGCCACCACGACTACTACTCCGTCGACGCCTCGTTCGACGACCCGACCGCGGGGCGGACGCTGACGTACTCGCTCGCAACCACGTCGGCGGTGGGCATCGGCGCGTCGCTGCTGGAGGTGTTCACGGCCTTCGGACTGGCGCAGGCGGAGGGGCGGCGCTTCGTGCTCGACGACGCCGCGTGGGCGTGGGGACGGTGGCGCGACCACTTCGACGACACCGCGGCGGCGGCGGCGGCGACGGACGCGCGGGGGGCGGCACTGCCGTGTCCGCACTCGGCCGCGAGCCTCGCGGTCGCGCACGCCACCCGCGGCTGGGCGTTCGGCCACGCATTCACCGAGCACTTTGAGCTGCCGCGCGAGCGCGGCAGTCGTCGCCAGCGCCGCGTGTTCGCGCTCGCGCGCGCCGGCGTCGACGCGCTGCTGCACGCGCGCCCGCAGCTCGCCGCCACGGTGCGCGAGAGAGCGCGACGGCTGACGGAGCTCGCCGGCAGCGGCGACGGCGCCTGGGTCGCCATCCACGTCCGTCGCGGCGACTACCGGCCGCGCACGTGGAGCTGGCTCAAGCGCGGCGGAGTCCCGCTCGACGCCGTCGCCGATGTTGCCGCGGTCCTCTCGGCCGGCCGCGGTAGGGTCCTCGTCGTCAGCGACGATCCCGCCGTCCTCGCCGCGCCGGAGCTCGCGGGGAGTTTTCCGGCGATGGAGGGCGACGGGCTGCTCGCCGGCGGATACGCGGCGAGGAAGGTCGCGGGCCTGTCGTCGGCCGAGAGGCGCAGACTCGTCGACAGGTGGCTCGAGGACGTGCTCGTCGTCCGGGAGCTCGTCACTCGCGGCCCACCCGGCGAGGGCGGCGTCGTCTGTGCGGGCAATAGCGCGACGTGCCGGCTCCTCGCAGTCGTCGTCGGCTGGGACGCGGCCATCGAGAAGGACAGATGGAGGGATGTCGACGGCGGCATCGGCTGGAGCGGCGTCAACTGGTGATTGCAGCGAGCGCGGGGCGAGAGAGGCGGTGATCGGCGACGGCGGGATTGTTGCATGTACTCGATAGATGGCGGCCGAATTGATGCAGATGCTGCTGCCACAGAATGCAATCAGCCTCCGCGAGGAGCGTCGGCAGCTGCGGTGATCTCGTCGTCAACCGGAATTCTTACCCACCCGCAAAAAGCGCAGACGTGCAATGTGTGCAGTGCTCCGGCACGAAGGGCAGCGCAGCTCACCGGACGGCTCCGCCGCGTAGGTGCTTCTCTGCTGGCGCCGGTGGCTGCTGCGGCACTCGATCGAGCTGGCGTGTGACGTACGAATTCCTGGCTGGGCGTGTTTGCGTGTTGATCGGACACCAAGCAGCATCCAGCCGGCATCGGTGGTGCGGGCGTCAGCAGAGGGCTGGATCAGTAAAGCAGGTCCGATGCGGCGTGCTGAGTCGTTCCTTGCGGATCGGACGGACAGTCACGCCAACCTGTCAGCCGTCCTACAAAACCCCTCCTCTTCCTCCTCTTCCTTCCTCCTTCCTCCTCCCCTCTCCATCCACCCTCTCCTTCTCCGTCTCGTCCTCACCCTTTTTTCCTTTCTTTTTGATAACAAGACTCCTTTGCCCTTGGACCTGCGTGTGCACACTCGTTCCTGCCGCCGCCCCATTGCATCCCGTCCGCTCGTTCTTTCCGCACTCGTTCGTTTCTTTCTTCCTTCCTCCGAATCACACACACTCTCCGCGATGTTGTCTCGTCCGTCCGTCACGGGCCTGCTGCTGCTGCTGCTGCTGCCCGCGGTTCGGGCCGCCCCTGTCGAGTGAGTCCACTCGTTGCCCCTTCCGTCTTGACCATTCCCGCTGACAACCGGAACAGCCACGTCCCGGCTGCCATCGTCGGCTCCGCCGTCACCGTCGTTACCACCGTCACCACTACCATCGCCGTCGAACATGTCACCGTCACGGGCCCTTGCTACCACCAGCCCACCGACATCGTCTGCTCGCAGGAGCACGGCGGACAGTGTCCCCCCGTCAATCCCATGCCCACCGACATCGTCTGTTCCCAGGAGCACGGATGTCTCACGGGACAGAAGGGCAGAAAGAAGCACGGCGTGTCCAGCAACATCAAGGATGGAGTCTGCGGCGACAGGATCGACGTCAAGCCCGACGTCAAGCCCTGTGACGATGGCTCTCTGCCAATCTGCAACTGCCAACAGTGGGGCTGGGAGTGCGTCTGTGGACCCCTCGAGGGGAAGTTGGTGTACGTATGACGTCCCGAGGATCGCGTTCGCTTGCTGACGAGCTGAAGGACCGTCACCCACACTGCCACGGAAACAGCCTCCGTGACGCACACGCACACGATGGATGGCGGCCCATGCCAAACTGCTATGCCGACCAACCCAATGCCGACTCACACCAAGCCGACACATCCCATGCCGACCCACCCCATGCCCACCAATCCTCCTGCCGCACACTGCCCCGCTGGCTCTTCGCATGAGCTCTTGCATGTTTGTCCCCCCCCCAGCTCTAGTGCGCGGTCGATGCTGACAGTTACCCCCCCAGTTCGACGACTTCCGTGACAGCTATCCGAACACCGTCGTGGTGGACCCTATCATCATTCCGGTTTCACCTTTCGTCTTCCAAGACTTCACCTTCGATCCGGACTGGGCGTTTGCCTTTTGCGATAATCTGCAGGACCAGCGTAACCAGACCTGCAATCCTACGACGCTCGAGGGCGACTACTACGTTTCTCTCTACTACCACCTGGCCAAGCCCTACCACTCGAGAGTCTCACGCCGTATCACCTACGACCTCGAGCACAACTCGACGTCGTGGGAGCTGCTTTCGTACAGCCTTTCGGCATTCCCGAAGGCTGGAGGCGAAATCACGGTTCTGATGTGTGCCTGGAGCATCCACGACCAGGACAAGGACATCGAACCGAGTTACTGCCATGCCGAGTACTTCACGGAGAAGTCGATCCTGCGGCCGGTCACGATCGACCGGCTCGACCAGCAACTGGCATTCATCGAGTTCACCAGCTACTACGGACACTACGAGCCTGGCAGCGGGAGGCCGGAGGGCGGGAGCTCTGCTAAGGGACTGAGCCCGGCGGAGTTCTTCCTCGACGACATGTCGGTCTGTGTGCCGTTGACGTACTAGCACTGAGGCGATTCTTTCTCTCGTGCGCTTTACTTTGTGAAGCCTTTTGTCTTTATAGATGCACTTTTGCTTTTGTTTTTCTAGGTTTGATGATCGCTCGTACTGTCCGCTGAAGACTTGTTATTGGGGAATGGCGTTGGTTATGGGTGGAGCTTGCTGTTGTTTGTCTTTCCCGTCGTTCTACTTTTTCACTTGGATGAAGATGGGAGATGTTTGATGATGATGTGTACTATAGTTGACAATGGATGGTGTTGATAGATACAAGGTTTTATTGCGTGCATGTGCTAAAATGGGTGATATTAGCGACCCAAGTCCACATCCTTACGGTTTTTTTTTTTTTTTGGTTTATTCATTACTCGCGTGCGACCTATGACATCTTTGACGGTGGTGTGGCAGCACTACATGGGCGTCGGTTACTTCCATCCTGCACATCCAACCACCTCGCCCCTCCAACACACAAACACCATGTCCGCCACCCAGAGCCTCATCGAAGCCCTGAACGACTACCATGAGCTCAACATCACCGGCGTCGAGGAAGTATCGCAGCCGCCAACGCCATTGGAGTTCTCGCACTGCTTGCATCTGAACCTTCCCGTCGTGATCCGCGGGGGAGTGTCGCATTGGAAGGCAGTGAGGGACTGGGATTCGGCGTACCTGCGCGACAAGATGGGGGCCCGTGAGATCACAGTCGCCGAGACGCCGTTTGGGTGTGTGTTTGGGTCTTTTTGTTACTTTCTTTCTTTCTTTCTTTCTTTCTTCTCTTGTGCCATGAGGCATCGTGAAAATGGAAGCTGATGTATTCTGGAAGAAATGCAGATGCTGCCGTCCTCAGCGAGGACGACGGACGACGGTACTTTGTCAGGCCGCACGAGCGGACGATGCCCTTCGGGTGCGTGGTGAGACTCTCGGCGTGTGAGGGATCCGGGGAGCTAATACCTGCCTACGCACAGAGAGTTCCTGGACGGCCTCCAATCGTCGGAAGTGGTGCGGTATGCGCAGTCACGTATGTATCGCCCCCCCACTCCATCGCGTGGACGGGAATTGACTGACACTGGGTTACAAAGAGGACGGCAACCTCCACAGCGAGTTCCTTCCGGTGTTGGGCGACGTTGCCGCGGAGGTGCTGTGGGCATCCACCACGCTCGGCGGCGATTTGGGTGCGACGAACATATGGATCGGCAACGAGCGCAGCGTGTCGGGGCTGCACAGCGACGACTACGAGAACATGTTCTGCCAGATCACGGGGCGCAAGCGGTTCGTGCTCGTGTCGCCGTACGAGGCGATCTGCCTGCAGGAGGCGCTGCTGCCGGCCGCAACCTACGCTCCGCACCCGCGCACACGCGAGCTCCGCATCGTCCCCGAGGATCCTGACGAGGACGTCCACTATTGGCCCACCGTCGATCCGGATCTCCCGCCCGAATCGAAGTGGTGGCCGCACTGCCGGCCGCTCGAGGTCGTGCTCGAGCCTGGTGATGTACGCGCACACACCCACTCCCCTCCCCCTCTCCCTTCCCCCCCGTTGAGGCAGAAACTGACGCCCCGCGGTAGGTGCTGTATCTCCCCGCCTTGTGGTACCGCAAAGTCTCGCAGGAGGTGTCGGACGACGGGCTCTGTTGCGCTGTTAATTACTGGTAGGTTTTCCCCAAGCCGGAGGGTTGGCGGGTGTAACGGAAATAGGTACAATATGGACTTTTCCGCCGCCTTCTTCGCCGGCATCAGCTTTGCGCAGCAATTGTCGAGGCTGGCGATCCGCGAGGACGAGGCCAATGCGGCGCGGGCGATCGTGAACGGAGTCCATTAGAATGGAGAACAAGTCGGGAACTCGTAGTCACATCGCGGGTGATGGCCGTGCGTGACTCTGCCTGGGCGTGCGCGAGTGATATCGTATCGTGGACTTTTGAATAGCTATGTACATGCGAAGGCGAAACGACACGTATCTACATATGGAATGTATTCGGAAGGCTTACTGCAGCCTTGCATACGAAGGCGTCGCTGCGGCGCTTACGTGAGAGCAAGCTGGTGACGAAAGTGGAGTGAGTACATGTGTATTCTGGGGTTCTTCTCGGATGAACCCTGTCATTGCAACACCAACGCCACCAGTTGATCCACTCACCAATGACATCCGCTCCCCGCTATCGAAGGACAATGTGTATCAGGCAATTGCTCTTCCACACGCTCTGCTCTCGCACGTAACATACCACACTCATATGCGTCGCCACTCCTCCCCTACTCCAGTGGTCCGGGTTCGGGTAACTGCACTCACGTTTCTTCTCCTCTCCTCATCCGTCTATACCCCTCCTCCTGACCCGCTCATCACTGACGCCTCCGGCGGTAGGGACACATAGGATAAGACGACCGATACGGCATGAGGATAGTGGTGACCGTTGTGGCTCGCGCGATCAAGACCATCTACACTATTGACAGGCGTCCTGCGGGGGGTTAGAGGGCGGGCGGGTGGTGGATTGCAATTTTCGGGGGGTGTACTCCACGTACCCTCCACCTGAGCCATCTCTGCCTGGCACCTGACTGTTCTGAGCAAGCGAAGGGGTGGCGTGGGGACGCCGCCGGAGCTTTACGGACGTCCCTAACCGTGCCAAACCCGCGGGATGTCCCGTCTGCAAGGCCGCCGTGCGCCCGAGATGCCCTACATAGAGCACGCTGCTAGGGTAGGGTGCATGGGGCTGGAGAGAATCGATATCTAGCGGATGAAACCGCCGTTTGTGCTACGGATTCGGCTCTTCCGCTTCTCTGGCGATTTGCGGAGTCTTTGCTGTCGCTCGCTGCGCGCAGGACACCGGACGGCGAGTCGATTGCGGAATATTTGTTTCGGCCGGATGGTGTATTGGGTGCTCGTGGGGGGATATCGTGTTAAATAGCCGTATAAAATAAACCCGCCCAGTCCCTCCCTTGCGTGGAATGGGTGCGGAATGGGTGTAATCCTCACCGCATCACAGCCCCCGTATCTACATACAACTCCAACTCCAGCCACCTATGACTCTGCCTTTGAGCACCCTTACCCTTAGCCGGCGGTAGGCTTGACCCGTCGGATCACCACAAGGCGTCTGGCCTTTTGGATAGTTAGCGACCCCAGCTATCCCCCGACACGGCCCCCAGCGCTGGTAGGATCATAGAGTAAGTCAGTCACCATGTCCAAACGAGCGAAAGAACAGAAAGCTCTCGGCCCTCAGCAAATAAAAAAAAAAAAAAAGGGAAACGGGCCAAGGCCACAACCCTCCCCCAGTATCTACACCAAGACCGCCCGGTGGCTTCGGCGCAATTGACATGGGTAGATATGTAGCCCAACAACGGAAGCCCTGGTTGTCAAGAACGGAAGGTTTTCTTGATCGACTCCGGCTGACCCGGAACCATCTGGTTAGATAAGCGATTCAATCAGGCTGAAACCCCAATCAGTAAGGTTACTTCTCTCACTGGGGGTTCCGTCACGTGATACTGCGTTCGTCCATACATAACTAGCTCTTACGCCTTGCATGCTACTGCGCACATTGCGCATGTAACTGAGAACGGATATGTCTACATATATCGTACCTCGCATACCTACCTTAGTACCGTAGTACGGTAATCTACTTAGTTTTAGTATCTACTAGGAAATCCGTATTTTCAGTCCGATCTTGGCATAACCTACCGTTTTCCTTAAGGCTGTCATACGCTGTTTTGGCTTAATATTGAACTTCTAATTTCTGGGGTTTTTACAACAGTTGACTGAATAAGAAATACATGCGCATCTATATGTCCTCCATACTAGGAAACACATGATGCGTTTTGTTCAAAAAGTTATTCAACCATAACTATTCAATGCAAATTTTATGTATCATAGTGATACCGCCTGTCTTGAAGTTAGAAAAACCTCGAGGCAAGTCCCTTGTTTCTCATAGCCGGGGTCGAATATGGCTTCTCTCCGTGCCGGTTTTTCTTGCGAGAGATCTTATCTACCCACTCCTTTGCCAAGCCTTCTGTGAAGTTGCGGAAGGCAATGGTAGAGTCCGTCGCGCTGTACGGGAACGAGCTGTGGGGGCTGGGCGAAGGGAAGCAACGCTCGGCGGAAGGGGCGGTAGAGCTGCAGAAGCCGGTCAATCGAAAGGCGCGTGCGGTCACTGGCCGCCTCGAGATGACCAACCTTGGGGCGCTGGCGACGGAGTCATGCTAACGGCCGGCATCTGCCCAGCTGGGCAAATAGACCGACACGGTTTGGTCTGCGGCTGCTTAGCCGCTCCCAGGGTGACCACGCCAGGAGGTGGTGGGGCGGCATTAGCCATCAGAAAGAGGTTAGAGGCGGCCCTAGGATATGCAGGCAGGGCGGAGGGTATCCACAGCCCCGCTGGACACCCCGGAAGCGCTTGGTGCGGCTATCATAGTGGAGGAACAACAAGAGGCGAGGGAGGAGGCAGAGCGAGCCAGGCTGGGCCTCGCCATCTCCACGGATGGTTCGAGAACAGACAGCGGGGCGGCGGGGTATGCAGTGGACTGGGAGAATGGTGGGTATCAGGGCCCACAAGGGATACAGCCAGGAGGCCTTCAATGCGAAGTGCGTGGCGCTGGCCAGGGCCTTGGAAACGGCGGCGTGGCGGCAAAACAAGTCAGAAAGAGCCACGATTTTTGCGGATGCGCAGGAAAATGGCCGGGGCCTGGGGTAGAGGTATGCCATACAGGCCAGGAGGTCGCTCGTCGCCCTGGGGGTCGCCAGAAGGGCTGCATGCGATCAATGAAAGAAAAAAAAAAGAAAAAAAAAGTCCTGCGCTGCAACGGACTAGTTCGTCCAGTCCTGCAATTGCCTCCAGACCGTCCCCGTCCGGGCCTCCTGACGGACAGGACGGACTATTGCCAACCCTGATTAAAACGTGCTTGGCAGTCCTTGCCATTTCGAAACCACTGGTAGAGTAGTCCGTCCTGATGAAGCCTCTGGTGGCGGGACGAATGTAGTGCAGTACCGTCCATAGCAACGGACGGATTGGGCTGGACTATGGAGAATATTGGTTCCGGGTGCCTTCAGCTATAAGAAGGCTGGTTATAGAGCAGGGACCAAATACGATTATTAGTACAGAATAAAAAAATATATTCTACAAATACCGTGCCAGCCATCAAGTCATCGTCTACAACTGCTTAGGTCGATAAAAAATAGTAATTCTGGCATAGGTGCTTATACTAAGCAACGCTGATCCCAAATCTCAATGTCCGCTGAAACCCTTGAAACAAAGCCTCAAGCAAAAGCAAAAGAAGGATTGAAATGTCACTCGATTTGTTGTAAATGTGATGCGCAAGTCATGAGAAAAAATCTCGAACAAACCCGAGCCACGCCAAGACGTAATTGCCACAGCCCGCCATCGATAGTTACCACGCAACGGAGGTGCAGAAGGAGACCGGGAGGTGGAAGAGCCGGTGGACGGTCCGAATCTGCTTGCCGATGGGAGATGCGGACGGGCAGTGCTGGACTTCCTCACCTCCACGGACGTGGGGAGGCTAGTGCCCCCTGAGGAAGAGACCGACGCGGTGGGTGAGGTGTCGGAGGCGGAGATCCGGGAGTGGGAGGAGGTGTAGGGGGCGGAGACTGAGGAGCGGGGCGCCCACGCCGAACTTCATAGCGTCCGCAGGAAAGGAGTGGAGGGGCGGGGCGCTTCCCCTTGGTCACCACGCTCGTTTTCTTGTTTCTTTCTTTTATCTTTTCAGGCTCGTTTCTTTTCCTTTGTAATTTCCTTGGAGCGAGCCACATTTTCTTGGGGCAGGCCTGGACGGAGGGCAAAGCGGAGCTTGCAGCGTGCCGCCATCGCGCGGACAGCGGACAGGAAACGGACTGTGCCACGATCTCGATAGGTCGCATGCGAGTAATGAATAAACGAAAAAAGAGAAATTGGTACCCCGCAACAGCCACAATTTTTCCTCCCATATGTATCTGAACACCACACCACTATCTAGCCGACCTAAAATTTGTGCAGACGGAACGTGAAACAAAGTACTGGGCATGGCTGACTATGGCTGATATCGCATCATAAGCGAGCAGACCACAATGCCTACTACGCATCGGCGCCCCGTCTACAAGCAGCCGGCCAGCGCATCATGTCCCATCTTGGCCGCTAGGCGCAGCGGCGACAACCCGTTGTTGTCGGCCACAGGCGTGGCCGCCACGTTCCACGAGCAGCTGTGCCAGCGCCATGTCTCCTCCCGCCGCCGCTCGGTGCAGTGGCGTCGATGCACAGCAGTCGGCCACCGAGGCGCCGGCGCCACGCCCCCACGAGCAGTCGTGCCAGAGCCTCATATCCGTTCTGAGCTGCTGCGCGGAGGGGTGTTGGCCCGTCGTCGTCGGCCGCTGAGGCACCGATGCCCACATCAAGCGGGTGCCGGGCGACATCCAGGTCTCCAAAGGTAGATGCGTGGAGGAGCAGCCGGTTTATATGCCTCTCCAGAAGCCTGGATTTGACTATTGGGGACTTCAACGTTATACGATCCATCCGCCTAACTTTGGATTTGAATATGCTGGTAAATTGGCGCCCGGGTCCGAACAGGCAAACAGTGGGAAGAGGGTCCCACGGGTGATCATGTGGCAGAGGACGGCAATCTGAAGAGCAGCAAGTTGGAACCTTCATTCAGCCGTCAGCGGCAACCCTTCCCTACCGGTGATTCAGGCGAGCATACATTCCCTTGGATCGCTCGCAAAGAACTTGGCATATTTCGTCTTTGAGTGCATTCGGAACATTGCCGTGGAGCAACTGCTTCCGTTCGATCGTGCTCTGTGCCTCTACCTTCAGGAACCGGTTGATGTCGCCGACGTTGCCATCCGATTCCACTCGATCCTAGGAAACGCGTTGAACTGCACGAGGATATCGGTGTCCATTCGAGTAGTCGTGAAAATCTTGACCGGGGTACTTGATCTTTCCACGACGCGATTCAGATCAGAGGAGCGCTCGTCCCGGTGGGGGTATGCGGGGGCTTGCGGGTTTCCCTCTATGGCGACGGCATCGGGTCGTTGGGTTCTCTCCGGGCGCGGTGCTGCCCATTCTTCAAGATCCACTCTCCAGCGCCTTCTGGTCTCCTATAGTTGATACGTATGTGGTGGCTCGTGTACGCGACCGTGGATATACATTCCGGGATCTCGGTTCTCTTGGCTAGCTACAGAGTGAGTCGCGGTCGGAAAATATCGGAGGGCTGGAAATGTTTCCGATGGGGGACCGTCGCTTACTCTTGAATCTACCAGCGCGGTGTTAGCCCACCATAACATTCTGCCACGACATCTCTTCATGAATGCAGAGCATGCACTTACCCGCCAGAGACGAAGGTCTGTCCACCGTGAAACTCTCCTCCTCGAAACTCATTGTGCATGGCGTCCTGGTAGTTCCGGTGGAAGTTCGCTAGTCGCTATGTAGGACTGGCGGACGCGCCAGGCTGGTCGTTGTCGGTTGATGCACTCTTTGGTTGCGGATGCGACTACCACTGCGCTGGGGCAGGTATGTCGCAGGAATATTCCCCAGGCCGAGGCAGTACGCAGGCGTACATAGATCACTAGGTGGTCTGAGTAAATGTGGCGCTTGATTGGTAGCTTGGTAGAATGTAGTTATTCAGTTCTCGCATGGAGTGCGCGGTTGTGGGTGGCTTGGCAAATTATACATCTGTTGCAGCAGTTTCCAAAGTGTGCCAACCACCTCAAATCGTATCCGCAGAGATTCAATGGCGCCTCTGATTCTACTTTGAGCTGCAGGAAACCTGTTTCTCCAGACGTTGCTGCCACTGTCATCTCACGATTTCATGCTCTTGCGCCCCCAGACGTCGCATTTGCTCCTCAGCGCCCATCAGATAGCATATTGGTAATAGTTTCTATCGGTTCTATCTAACTACATGGCATCCTTCAATTCGGTGCATCTGCCTATAGCTAGACCAAATCGACCAGCAATGGGTACGAGTAGTAGGCACGTGATGTCGCGTCGGAATCCCAGCAGATATCGTGTCCGGCTCGTAGTGATTATGTATCGCGTCGGGCTAGCAGTGACTACACCCGCGTGCCGGGCAGACAGCCTCGCAGTAGATATTGTATCAGCCTCGTGGTGGATATATATATCGCGCGGGGAACATATCGAACCGACTCACAGTAGATATCGCGACGCAGCCCGCGACCAAGTGGATACGCATTGCAGACCTCGCGTTGAAACCTCCGTGCGTGGATGCCGTTGTGCTGGCCTTCCGAGGAGGATGACGCCGTGTTGCTCATTCTGGATGATGTAATTGACCTCTAGGCGAGGATGTAGTGGCGTACGTTACGTAAGTAAGTTACGTAAGTAAGTTACGCCCTTAATTTCTCGTTTTTTGTTTATTCATTATACTCGTCCTTAATTTCTCGTGCACCTGTTCGCTAACTACGTATGTATCTACTTAGATATATATGTACAACCGGATGATGCGCAGTGCGCAGCGCTTGTCAGACCACTGGAAACGGTAGATAGCCATGTGGCAAACGCCTCTAGAGCGGGCAACAATCATCACCAACGTCGAAGCCGCCCGTCCGGTGCATGTTTGTATGTAGAAGACCCAGGTCCTGGACGGATGCACGCCATCCAGGCCAGAAACAACATCACGTCCCCACGGAAGGCCAGGCCAGACGTCGCCAACGAGGCCCGATGGTGCCCTGCCCACGACGGCGTTCCAGTGAACAAGAAAGCAGACGAATGGGCTAGTTAAGTGCTGAAGCGGAAAATAAATGGGACCGAATAGGAAGGGAGAGAATGAGAATGAAGATGAAGATCCGGTTGGCCGGTGTCGGTGAATCAAGGAGAAGCCGTCACGGTTCCAGATACACCGGAGGCCGTGAAACGGTCTCGCCGCTCTCGCGGAGGTGATCTCAGTATCGATGTGCACCGGCAACTGGCGGGGGAGCTGAGACAGGTGCTGTACTGGACGCAGTTTTCTGTGCGGCCCCGGGTCCGAAGCCCCACCGAGAAGCCGTCCAATCGGAGGACGCTGAAGAACTTCCGGCGAAACTGGAGCGGTGGCGACTTCTCCTTGATGCGATTCGGCCACTGGATCTCCACCAAGCCAGTAAGGTGCCAGCCGCTGGGTGACGTCTCCGCTGATGAGATCCCATAGGCCCCACTCCTCGTAGATTGGCCTTGGCTTCAATGTCCCACTCGTTATAGTTCGGTCCCGATAGCAACGCAATGCTGTGCTGTTGCTCGCCATATCGATCGATGCAGAGATAGTCTTCCGAATGGATACCTATCTCCTGCCTCCAGTCCGCCGTAAAATTCGATTTGATATGGGTCGTAGCCGTAGGGTGCTTCAGTATGCGTCGGCACTGACCTTCTTATTTTGAAGAGATTCAGATGTCACCGGGCTCGGCCATACGGACTGGTACGGCGGGCTGCCGATGCGAAAGCCACCCGGAGGGGGCACCGGCGCAGCCGGAAGGAGGGAACGAAGCCGGGCCCCAACCCGGCTACGCCAAGTAAGTGGTGCGCTTCCGGGTTTTACTGGTTGAAGGCCGGCAACTGCCTCACGGCGTCAGTCCTCCGCTGGGCGAAAAATCAGTCCACCGTGGAGGGGACAGCAGAAGATCGTGTGGACGGAGGTGAAGAAGGAAGCGGGGAGACGCAAGGATCGCTTTAAGATCGGGACCTCTTCACTGACGAGAGATTCAGCAAGGGGGGATTCTGGTCTTCCTCGCCACCACCGATGTGAGGAGAAGGATTCTGGACCTAGCTGAGAAAGACGCCCAGAGCGGCGTGTTGAGGTGGGAGCTCCGGAGCGAGGAGAGAAGGATGAGGAGGAGAGGAGGCGGGACAGCGAGGACATGGGGGCTGAGGCGGAGACACGTTTGGAGTTTTTCCCTACGCCTGCCCTCTCACTTCCCGAGAGGTGTGATGTAGTGCAGGACCACACCAGATCCTGGCAACGAGCGAGCGGCAGATCGTCGACACGCGCCATTGCCGCAATTGGCTCGTGCAATCGCGCTTCCATACTCCGCCATGATCTGACGTGCTTCCAGAGCAGCTTGTCGGATCGATACTCTAGACACTTGTACTCTAGTTGCCGTTTAACTAGATCACCGCCCGGCCCCCGTGCATCCATCCCGCCAGCCAGTCAGCCCAACAAATGAGTGAAGTCGGTCAAGTCAGTCAATTTCAGCCCAGCGTAGCAGTGCAGCTCAGCCCAGTACGCTGTGCCGCAGCCCGCCTCCTCTCGCTCCCACTCACTACTTCTACACAACAATAACCACAATCACGGATCCCATCGGTTTAGTACTCTCATTCCCCCTTCCTCAAACTTCTCATTAGTCTCTCCAAAACCGGCCCAAAAAAGAAATGAAACAACGCGTAAACCCCACCAATTCCCCATAAGCACGACGCATGCGCGGCATGCACGCACTCGTCTCCCAAAAACCCTCTCGAGCCAAAGAAAAAGAAGTGGACGAGCAACCGGCGGGCTACTCCCATTTTATCCTGTATTCGCATTCTTGTCAGGGTATCATTCGCTCACTCCGATTCCGAAGCACCTCCCCACAGTCCTGCCCTACCAATCCACCGCTGACACCATCTTCCCTACGAAATCTAAAGCGTTACCAACAGCCTCTCAGTGAAACGCAACCACAGTGCAGTTCGCGGCAGAAATGTTCATTCCTCGTCAGAGTCGGGCCCCTCTGCAGTGTCGGGCGGCGGTAGGGGCTCGGCAAGGGCGACGGCGGTTGCCAGTCGGACACTCTTGAGCTTCGGCAGCTCCCCGGTCGAATCGGTATGGTCTCCGCCAACCTTATCCGCCAACTTCTGAAGATAGGCAAACGCCTCCTTGTTGTCGCCGATTCCAGCCCAGTGCCACGGCAGTTTCCCGTCGTCGTCGCGCTCGTCGACCTTGGAGCCGCAACGGACCAGCAGCCTCGCGACTGGCTCGAACCCGGTGTACGCGGCCCAGTGGAGAGGCGTCATCCCGGCCCGGTCCTTCGCGTTCACGTTCGCACCGGCGTCGATCAGCCGTTTGCAGATGCCGTCGGTGTAGAAGCTGGCGGCCAGGTGCAGAGCTGTTCCTCCCGTCCGATCGGTCGCCGTGACGTCGGCACCCATCGCGATGAGCAGCTTGATGACATTTCTCTGCTCCTCCTGAATAGCGACATGAAGCGGGCGTAGCCCGTCGGCGTTCCTTGCAGTGATCTTGGCGCCAGCGGTGACCAGTAGCTTCACCACCTTGATGTGTCCGTTCTTGACCGCCAGGTGGAGCGGCGTGTCCCCATCACGATCCCAGACCTTGGTCTTCGCGCCCTCGCCAAGCAGTAGTTTTGCGATGAGGCGGTGGCCCTTCTCCGCTGCGATGTGGAGAGGCGTACGTCCATCCGATTGCAGCGGGTGCGATGCACGCTGGAACTTGGCATTCGGATTGGCGCCCTGCTCGAGGAGGTGGGCAACGGTATTTGCCAAGCCATGAGTGGCGCCCCAATGCAGGACGGTTGAACCGTCGAGGAACTCGATCTCTTTGCCCATACGGTAGAGCGTCTGCGTCAGGAGGATGTACATCCGGCGATTGGTTCGCGAGAAACGATCGAGGTCGCGTTCGAAGAGTTTCTCGCCGATCTGGAGCAGGATCTCGCTGGGGAGGGATTGAATCGAGGTTGTTTGGACTGACGGCAAGGGAGTCGGCGAAGGCCCGAGCTTCAAGCGCAGTCCACCGACGGTTGGATGTCGCGCACCATTGTGGGCTTCGCCGCTGCTCTCGTCGCACCGGGAGACATGCTCTCTGCCGTTCTCTCCGTTGCCGTCGTCGTCGCCGGCATTTGCATCATGAGACTACGCAGAGAGAAGGGTTAGCCGTGTATCCTTTCTCCACCGCACTCTCTCTCTCGAGCGCGACGCCGCCATCAGGAAAGATGGCGGATGGCACACGGGGGGACTTTAGGGGTTGAACAGATAGACAACATACGCGATGATGAAAATTCTCGGCACCGAGTGCTCTTCCCTTTCCGCCGGCATCACCAGCACCGCCATGGCCAGCGCCACGATCACCGTCGTCGCGATCGGCCAGCACGGGTTGCGGAGCACGATCGGCCCTCTGAGCGACGCGCCACTTCATCGGAGTCGGGGACGAAGGCGGGGTTGTATTCGTGTCGCTGCTGGCATCCTCGGCGGCGGCACCCCGGTCAAGCGAGCACCAGCTGGTCGCGTCCCCAGCGCAGCTAGCGGCGGTGGACTCGGATCGAGGCGCCTCGGAGCTCCAGCTCGAGCTGCCACCACCACTGCTAGTGCTGCTGCTGCTGGCCGGCGACGGCGGCCGCTCGGCCAGATGGGCGTCCTCGCCGCCAGTCACGCTCGACTCGTCGTGCACCGAGCTCGCCGGAGCGCGACTGCGGGCCTGCTTGCGCTTCAGACTGATGGGCGTCTTCTTCGGCCGCGAGTCTGGGTCGCCAGAGGTGTTTCGTTTCGGCCGGGTCATGGCGGCGAACAGCGGTCGTTGCAGTCGGCGGGGCAGGCGCAGGGGCAGGAGCAGCAACAGCAGCGACAAAAGAAGGACGCGGACGGCGGGGAGGAGGAGGAGGAGGAGGAGGAGGAGGAGGAGGAGCAGCAAAAGCAGCGATGCCAAATTCTCGCGTGAACCGAACGGATAAAGGAGGGGGTGGAGAAGGACAGGAGAAGAGGAGGGGAGGGGGCGGAGGAGGAGGAGGAGGAGGGTCAACAAGTGCGGGGGGGATTGGCGTGCGGGGGGGGGGGGGGGCGGGGACGGAGGCGGGGCAGTTGTTCGCAGAGAGATGGGCGGTGGGATCCGGGGGAAGGAGAGCAGACGCAAGTAGTTCGAGGATGGGGGGGGGCGAGGGTGACGATGTGGGGATGTCGGTCTGTCTCTCGGAGCGGAGTCCAGCCCAACCCAATGCGGCCCGACCAATGAAAGCCAGCCAGCCAACACCGCCCTTGCCCCCCACCCCGCTTCCCCGCTAGATATTGATTCAGCGAACGACTCGGTGCGCAGCGATAGCCAGAGCGGGTGATCCAGTAACTAGTGTATGACTTCTCCGCGACCCGTTTAATCAGCCAGTCACGCCAGTCATGCCCCCCCTGCCCCGCCCGGCGGGAAACAGTCATCTCGCTCGCGGTCGCTGTCATCGTGTGTAGACTATGTACGTAAATTACATGCGCAAGTATGTATACGTAGATACTCTGCATCCCGGAAGCCAACGGTGACATGTGGGCGTGGGCACGTGCACGGCAGAATACAGGTCCTTTTGTTTGTTTATTTGTTTGTTTATCTATTCATGCTCGCACACTGCCCATCTAGACTATGGCGGCGCGCTGTTCGTCCGGGTTTCCCATCCGCTGTCCACATCTACAGGACTCGTATGTACATATGTACTGTATGTATGATATCGACACTGCAGTGGGGGCCGACCGAACACGTGTCGTAATTCGCCGTCGTTCATTCGGCCCGAGTGCTGCGGTTGGGTAAGGGGACTCGCTTTCGAGCTGCCAACGACCAGCAGACCAACGGTCGAGATATTGTTGTCCGTCTGACGCAGTCGTGCTCTGCTCTGCGCGAATTGGAGGGGACAGGTGCTGAAAGCTTGCTGCGCACTACAATTACATAAATGCTTACTACATAACCACTAGGTATGTACTTACCCACGAACATACCGCGATAAAAGCAAGAATCATGAAAAAGAAACGGGACTGCGACGGCTACGGTATCGAATCCCGCATCTATACACATCGCTTTGATCCCAACAACTGGTTACTCGGGTGCGCGGGTGCATCACGGGAAAATGGTCAAAAAGGATTCATCGTTGCATTACGGGCTCCTACATAGGAACTCTACACGAACCGACATCAAAAACAAAAACAAAGAACCCCTGTCTCCTATGCATACGGAAGACCACCCGCGCCTTGACTCCTTAGCTTCGCTCTCTCCAGCGGCCCCATTTGCTGCTGCTGCTGCGGACTCAAACGTCCGGGACTCGCCGGCCCCAACGTCCGCGACCTCTCCACCTGCAAGGGCGTCGTCGTCGTCGCTGTCATAGCCAAGCCTCCGTGCACCATCTCGAGGTTTCCAACCACGACGCCGTACTCGTGCATCATTCCCTGGACACGCTCCTCCAGCTCAGCGTCGGCGGCTTCGTCGGCCAGGCGGTGCCTGTCCTCGACCTGCTTCTCGTCTTCTTCCTTCATCTTCGCCTCGGCGAGGGAAACCGCGTAATCGGCCGCGTTCATCACTAGCGATGCCACATGCGCCACCTTCATCAGGCTCTCGGCCGCTTGCAGGCAGCTCTTGAGCGTGTTCTGCGCGTGGAGGAGATCTTCCTTCAGGTGTATCTTGTTGCCAGTGTATGCCGATGGTGGACCGGGTAGCATGGCCAGGATCTTGTTGATTTCCGTCGTGAGCTGTGTGATATAGTCGAGATCTTCGTCGAGCCCAGCGTCCACAGCCCGCTCTACCGCCGAGAGAAGCGTTCGCGCGCGCAGCTGCTTTTCGCGGCAGCTGGCGAGGGTTCTGTTGGAACACAACACATTAGTCTCTCCGCGCTACGACGGGAAATTCGGGGATAACCAAGTGAGTATTCACAGTTTACGCTCGCTGTCGTCAAAATGTTTGATCATGGTGTTCATCTTCTTGAAGTCGCTGACGGCCCTGAGCGGTTCCGTCACCGTCTTCCGGAACTTGCGGTCCCGGGCCACGATCGCCTCGTGAACTTTGGCGTGCCGTTTTTCGGCCATTCCATCGAGGCGAACCAGCATCTGCAAGGCCGCATCGCGCTCCGCCCGACCGGCCGTGTTCCACCTATCCCGGCCGGCGACGGAATTCCCGAGGAACTCCCTGCTCGTTCGGAAATGGAGATCCATAACCTTCTTGATTCCACCCTGCAGTTGATTGTATACCGGCTCAAACACTTTCGCTACGTACCGATCGTACGAACTCTTCTCCTCTTCCTTCAGTATCAACTCTTCCTTCTTGTTGAACTCCTCATCCATATCACTGATATCAGCGTATCCGATCTTGTTGGCCGCGAAGAGGCTGTCGGTATAATCCTGGTGTTCCTCCTGTCTCGTCCTACGCTCGTCATCGAGCTTCTTGCGGTTGGCCAGCTCCTGTGTCTCGAATTCCGACGTCAACCTGTCGATGAATGAGAAATCGTCGCTGATGTTCGTGAGTTCCAATTTCATATCCTCCAGCGCGCGAGACTTTTCCCGTGTCGCACCATTCGGGGGCAATAGACGTGCAAGATCTCGGGTTACTGTGTCACGTGCTCTGGGAGGAGCAGGAAGGATTGGCTCTTCCCCAGTCTCTTCGGGTCCGGGGGGGAAAAAGTCGTCCGATGCCTTCTCCTTTACGGGCAGGAAGGTCTCGTCCACTCTGAGAGAAAGCCTCGTAGGTAAATCCATGTCTACCATCGTTCCTGCCCGGCGAAATGGTCCAAACTCCAACTGTTGTGCCGTCGGAGTTTTATCCAGGGGGTTGACTTTGGCGTCTTTAAACGGTCTGTACTGCGGCGGTCTGTGCTGTGCCGCAGCAGCGTCCACGAGCGCTTGTTCCCCAGAGAACGAATTCCTTCGTTGGATGGAGCTAGCTGGGACTGCCCCAGGCTTGTACGGCGTGTACCTGGGCTGTTCGGCCCGAGGCGGCTCTGGCGCGGGAGGTTGCGGCTTGGGCGAGGTTGGCTTTGAAAGACCATGAGGCGGTAAGCATTTATCGATGACAGATGGCCGGAACGGTGTGTATGCAAGTGCAGCAGGCGGCTCCACAATTTCGTCACGTGGGAGTCCTTTCTGAGGAGTTGTCGCGGGATAATGCTCTTGCTGCTCAGCATATTGTTCTTGCGGCAGCGGAGGATGCTGCTCAGGCTTAGGCACAGGGTATCGCTCGTGCTGCTCAACATACTGTTCTTGCGGGGTGTGTTGCTGCTGTGACTGCGTCGGGTATCTCTCTTGTTGCTCAGGGTACTGTTGTTGAGGCTGCTGGTGATACTGGTCTTGAAGCTGTGGAGGATGTTGTTCCTGCGGATTCTGTGGATACTGCTCTTGGCCGTGTGCGAGGTATCGCTCGTGCTGCTCAGGATACTGCTCGTGAGGGTGCTGGGGGTGTTGCGGCTGTGAGAGGGGTTGCTCCGCTTTCTGCGCAGCGTCCTGTTGCGGCTGTTCATGTGGGCGGCATTCGATCGGTTCGGCACTGGCGTGCAAGCTTGTTGCTAGTGCCGATGGATCTACCGCCGGCGCGGACTGACTCTGGGTGGCTGCTGGGGGCATGTACACAGTCGGGGCAGCCTGCGCTGGCTGGCTACTGATAACCGGCTCCGAAAAACCAGGCTCGACGTGCACGGGTGGTTGCTCGTTTTCAATCAAGGCCGTGGGTGGTGTGGCAGTACCGTCCACCGCAGGCGTCGCTGCAGGCGACTGAGCCTCTTCGACTGCGGGAAGCCTCGCCAGGCTACTTTGTCTGCTCGGGGGATCGCCTATCGCGAGAGGATACTTTTGTCCTCGAATGAAGTACTCCTGCTCCATGAAGCTTTTGAAAACCGTCAACTTGTCTTCGTCCCTTGGCGCAGCTGCCTCCGCCTCAATCATATCGATGAACCTCGTGATGGAATCCTGGTAGAATTGGTCCAATTCCTGAAGACGTTCGATCGTTGCGTCTTCTTCGTCCTGCTCCGTAGCCTGTTGCCCAGGCTGCTGCGTTATGGTCGTGGTGTCGGGCTGAACTGCTTGCACGAACGGCGCTCCTACCACGATCTCGCCCATTATGGGCGCCTTGCAGCTCGAATCGGCCAGCGTCACGGGTTGCGCCGGCGGAGGGATGTCACCCATAACAAACACGGTTGTCGGTTCGACCAAGGGAGGGATTGTAGTGGACTGCTGTAGCCATGGCTGCGACTGAGGATGCAGTGCTGGCTCCTGTGACGGTGGGGGCGCATCGGAGGTTATGTAGCTAACATTCGTCTGAGGTGGAGATGCAGTGGGAGCAGCGATCGGATCCTGTTGACTTAAGGGTTGAGGCACGTTGGCTACCTTTTGTTCTATGACATCCGCCGCCGCCTTGGTCGAGACGGGCTCTGCGGCAACTTCATCCGGCTTCTGTTGGTCCTCAACTTCTGAGCGCTTCGCCGGTGAACCCGTTTCGGAGGAATTTTCGGCTGTTACGGACTCCTCATCGTCGCCCGGCCCGTCCGCGTAGTATGTGTCCCAGCTTGTGAGTCCACCTGTGAATACGGACGCGGAAGTCCACGCCGAGCCTGTTGGTTTGGGAGGCTCGGGCGCCTTTGGAGTCGGTGGCTTTGGTGGGGGAGTTGGCACCCACCGGTAATCCTTCAGTGGAGGCTGCGGTTGGTTTTGGAGCGTTGGTGGAGGTGAGGCGGCTGCCACAAACGTAAGCTGTTGGGGTGGTTGATGTTGCTGCAAAGCAGAGGGCGGAGTCAGCTTGGCCGGTGGCTCGCTATGGGCTATGGGGGGGGTATATGTGTAGGCAGTTGATGCAGGAGCAATCGGCAAAGCAGGCGGCGGAACGGGCATATTAAGCTGTTCCGTCGGTGGAGGCAGTGGGGGCGGCGTAGCAGTCGTGGAGGTATATATCTGCTGTGATAGCAGATGGTGTGGTTGGGGAGGTGGTGTCGGCTTTGCGGGCTCGTTATTGTAGACCTGCACGTTCTGACTGTACGTATAGTCGTTTGGTGGCGCTGCGGGGTGGGATGGTAATGGAGGCGGAGGTGGTGGAGGTGGAGGTGGAGTCGGAGTTGCCACTGGATTGTTGAGATGGCTGTAGCCTCCTCCACCAGCGGAAAATATGGTCGGCTGCCCAAGCGGCGGGGAGACGGGCTGCTGGGGTTGCCCAAACTGGTAGGAAGATTGAATCTGTGTCTGCGAAATGGGTGAGTATTAGCCTCGGTAACTCAGAATTAGGCTGCTGGGAAACACGTACACCGACGAGCGACGCGCCACCTGCAGCAGGCGCCGGCGGCTGCGACATCGAGTAGTAGTCCCCAAGAGGCGGTGGTTGTTGCTGAGGCTGTAACTGTTGGGGCTGGTTCGAATTCCACTGGTTCTGAGACGGGCCGTAATTTTGTTGAGGTGGCGGGGGTGGAAGCTGCTGCTGCTCCTGCTGCTGTTGGTAAGGCTGCTGTTGATAGCTGGGCCGGTTCCATTGCTGCGGAGGCTGCTGGGCCTGGGGCGGCGGCGGCGGCGGCGGCGGTGGCATCGGAGCCTGGTACTGATATTGATGTTGGGGGGGCGGTGGAGCAGGTTGGCCGGTGGCATGGGGGCCGTACATGCTCGACGGCACGTACTGGCCATGGACTATCGGCCGACCATTAGGATTGTACCCAGTCCCCGAGTTCGCCTGAGGTCCGAATTGAGGCGTCGGTGCCGCGGGGTTGTACCCTACTTGAGACGCCTGCGGTGACCACGAGTATTGCTGCTGGTGCGGAGACGTAGAGGGCAGGGGAGGAGGAGGCAGGCTCTGGGGGTGGAAGTACGGCTGCTGGGGCGATTGTTGGGGGAACGAGGGCGGTGGAGGCGGGGGGGGCTGCTGATATTGGTATTGCTGCTGCTGCTGCTGCTGCTGTGGAGGTTGCTGATACTGAAACGTGCCGGTGTGCTGTAGCGGAGCCGGGCGGAACCCGTAACCTAAATACCGGTTGGAAACACAGCTCTCTGACGCGTCGCACTACCGGCCTCACCTTGCGTGGAGATGGGCGCAACACCAGTCGCGGTTCCAGGAGCGATGGAGCCCAGTGGAGCGTGCTGATTCGCCTGGGGGGCGCCCCCAGGAGGACCTCCGGGAAACGAGTACATCCGTGGGAGAGCGCGAGTTCACGAGTTCGAATGATGGAGCTAGTCGCTCGTTGAGATGTTGATGGCAGTCGTAGCAGTGTCTGGGGCGGTATTCTATGCGGGGCATTGGAAGTGGCTGGCAGCGCACAGAACAGGCCAGAGGTGGCAATCGCTGCGGTGCAAGCTGTGGCTCAGCCGCATTGCTTGGCACTCGCGTGAATCGTTGCTCACACGCACTATCTTACCTACGCCCGGTCTGGAAGGAGCACCCTGAACGAAGTTTACGTCACGTAAGCCGGATGATGCACGTTGCCAGCTCGCTTATCAACGCGACCACCCCGAATACATATCTAGTCGCGACGGTGCCCCTTACCCGGACACACAGAATAGCGAAACCTCGACAACTAGTTAGTTAGGTACGTCTCGGATTGCCATCAAAGTTCGTGTGATGCATCGGCTCAACAAGCTGCTGGGCGGAACATGTCAAGGAGTTTTCCATATTCCTGGATACATAGTAGCCAAGCCAAATGCACGCCCGTATAAGTTGCGTGATCCTCTGTTTGTCCCACTGCCAGAAGACTTTGACAATGTCTGCTGAGATCCTGTCGTCCCTGTTGCTGAAGTATTGGCAGACTATCCCAGCAGTGCGCCGACTGGCTGTGCATCTACCCGCTCAAAGGCACGCCCTTCCTTCTCGAGGCTCGTAACTTCCTGGTGGGCCTTTTGGGAGGTGCGCCGCTAGTACCGCCCATTCCCGATCCTGGTGGCCCTCCGCTATGGTACCGTCCTCCGTTACCAGTGCCTGGCCTGCCATGTCGATCCTTGGGGACGCGTAGATATCCAGTGGCTGTCCAGATATCATTCCCCTTTGCTAGAGTGCATTGGAGAACCTCAAGTTTAAACCTGAAGAATACCACTTCTCAAGGAAGTCCTGCTAATCGCCTCTCGCTCCACTCCCCCACTTTCACCTCTCCCACCCCTCGGCGGCTTCCGCTGCAAAGACTTATCACCAAAGATCTATCAGACATGCCCCTGGATGGCTTACTGGGTGTAGAAGGGGCCACCACTAGATCTCCCTAGTCAGCGGTACTCTGTGTGTGTGATGTTGCTTTGGAGGGACCCGCTGCTTGTCGTGGGACCCGATTTGTCGACATGAAACCTTGAACGACGAACCCGAAAAAGTGCATGCCCAGATGTGTTATCATGATACCATCACATGCACTCCTGTCATATCACTGTTTGCACTCCAGGGACGAGCACCCAAAGGAATTAAAGATGCAATTGCTTTAGCGCTACATAGTGATTGTTGTCGTCTGGATTGGCCGGACGTTGTATGATATTCGGAAGGTTATTTCAGCACTCCCGAGCTCGGCATCGTGCTTACTCAACCGGGCATACATATAAATGCCGACTGCCCCACGGAGCGACACATATGTCCACGACAATCGAAAGTACCCTTCTCGTACCTGGCCGCCTTCCCTGAAAACGAAACTGAAGCCTTCCCTTTCGTCCCGATCGAGATTATCTTTCAGATTATTAATACTATTTCTGGAATCAACGAATCCTAGGCTTCGGTAACCGCGCAAATCATTGGACTAACGCCAAAATGAGCAACCACGGTTGGAAATAGTCCGTCCCAATTGAGGTCGCGTTCGAACAAAGCCGGGTTTCCGTCTGGGCTCCAGTCTTAATAGGCTTTGCATGGCTTGGCCGATAAGGAGATAGACTCTCTATTGCCTAACAGATTAATAGAGATATTTAGTGGAATAAGTAGGAGATGCAGCAGGCGTTGTGGTTGTGTCAACATACTAATCTTTTTGTATTAGACACATGTCCGTGATGCGAATCTAGACAAACAACCCCGGGGTGCTATATTAGATCCCAGAGAGTTTTCTTGAACCAGACCCTCGATCAGTCGCGCGTGATAAATGCCTGGTACCTCGGCACTAAAACGTCTAGTGGCGGAGCGCAGCCTCAGAGCGTATCTAGTATCTATGCTTCTATCACCTATTCTATTCGTTGCGTGACGGTTTGACGAAACAACATTGCGGCACTGATTTACAGTCATCGGCTCTCACTCGCGGCGGTCAGTAAATCGTGTCACGGGACCCGCCTCTGTTTATGATGCGCTGCCATGGTTACATAAGCTGAATGCGAGTAATTGAAAAATCCTCCTGGTGGTGCTAATGAGGAGGCTAACGAGTGGCCAAGCTGGCAGCTGAGGAGCCTGACTTTCAGGGAGTCGAATTCCGGCTATAACTACAGAGTCCAGGTTTTTTTTTTGGTTTATTCATATTCGCATCCAGCCTATCTAGGCTATGGCGGTGCACTTTTTATCCGGGTAACCCGTCCGCTGTCCGCACGAAGGCGGCATGTTGCGAGCTCTCCTTTGCCCTCCGCCCCCGGCCTGTCCCAAGAAGATATGATGGGCACCAAAAAATCACAAAGGAAAAGAGTCCGAACAAAACAAAGAACAAAAGAAAGCCAAACCCGCCCCCCAGTCCTCGTCTGATGGTGGCATGAAGGAGGGCATGGGTAGGGATAGCCGTAGTTCCTTCCCAGCGCCCAGCTCCTCTGCCTCCGCCCTCCTCTCTTCTTCCCGCTCCCTGCGCTCCCGTCCGATCGGAATAGCCGAGCAATTTTACCCAGTGAGCGCTAGGCTCCTCGGCTGCAAACTTTGCCCATTCATCGGTCTTCACGTTTCCTGTGACCCCTTTGTGTGCTGCGCTCCACCTGATCTCGATAATGATGTCAGGCTTGGCTCCTCTGATGTCTTCCGTCCGATAGTAGTTTGCGCGTCTGTGAAAACCATGACCCTTTCCAGTGTCATCTATCTGTATGAAGCATTTACAGTGCCCTTACGAGAGCGGCGCATTCTGCGTCGTAGGCCTTCTGGTTGTAGCCCATGCCCTATGGTACAAGCGATGGGTATAGAGTATATACAGCTTGGCATAAAATATCTAAACATATTCTATACGGGTGGGCATGTGTAAACTCCGGGCGGAGGCTGGATGATTACTTATACCTTTGAAAGCTGTATTTTAAGTAGAATTCAAACATATGACCGTGTTTGTGAGTGCACCCGAATGTCTGTAGAAGATACACGCACAAATTGAGGTATCCTAATATTTTTGCTGCATATTGATTACAACCAATTTGCGGGATAGGCTAGGTTTTCAAATACCAGAATATACACCAATTGTCGGCGTATTTTATCTGCATATAATGCAGGAAAGAAGTATTACTTATTCAAACGGATGGTTGAAGGCCAGCGTTGTGATGGGAGTAAGTTAAACGGTTTCTTTTTTCTATTTCATACAATGCCTGTGCAATTCTTACACAAAAGATGTATGTAAAATTTATAAATGTAATCGTGTCGGGGGAGAGGGTAATCGCAGAGATGCAGGCCCATTCATCGGCCCAACAGCCTACTGTTCTCGAGTAACCACTCCCAAGAAGTGAATTTTACACAATAGATACAAATGATCAAGTATATTTTGTAAAATCAGAAACTGTTTACAGTTGTGATAACAGCAATTGGCGCCTGAGATTTATCAGTGTTGGCCTGTACCAACTAGAATACAATCTTGCAATGGAGTCAGACTGCCTCTTGCCACATACTGAACCAGTGGTGGTGTTCTCTGCCTCCATTGAGGTGGCGATAGCAATCGGTACCTGAGATTATTTCAGCATCAGTTACAGGGGGGCAGCTGAATGAAAGTATCTTGCATTAGACTGGGTTATCTCCTTGACACCCCTCCGATCTGAAATATTTCTGGTGATACGCTGACTGGCTGTGCGGTATCATGCGCCATGGAGGGGCAATCGTACTAGCTAGCAGATATGTGCAGGGAAGGGATATGTTGGTTGTTGACCATATTCGGGGTAACTAACCATTACGACTGGGAGGGGTTCGGAGTGGTGGGCACTCTGCCGCAAGTGTTTGTGGCATTTCCAAGGCGGTGTTGGGCTGTATGGTGCCTGGGACAGATGGTCTGTTGGGGGGAATGTGTGGTTCATTGTGTAGGGCTGCATTGTCGCCAGAGATATAGTCGACGTGGCTAACCGCCTTGGACCCACGCACCTTGCACAGAAGTGTATTTATCTGTGGAATTTCCTTGCGCTTCTGATGCAGAACAGGTGGTAGTTTGGTAAGAGAGGTTTTGGCGGCCCTTGTTCCCAGGCCTCGCAGTCGTCCGTCCCGTCCGTCCTGAGGCCTGCCCGGGACTGGACTATGGCCGCTAGTCCTCGCAGTCAAAGGACGGCCGTCCCGTAGACATTTTTCAGTGAGGACTGGACGGACTGC